>Ga0116166_1000878_pt1 | contig 28214 bp, 30 predicted proteins | sample AD_JPNMR2_MetaG_FD_89884 | JGI IMG/M metagenome (GOLD analysis project Ga0116166, IMG submission 89884) | Active sludge microbial communities of municipal wastewater-treating anaerobic digesters from Japan - AD_JPNMR2_MetaG | ecosystem: Engineered > Bioreactor > Anaerobic > Digestate | place...
AAATATTAAATTTTTTTGAAAAAGAAAAATGGAAGTAAAAACAGGAATTGGACAGGATAGCCATAAATTTGTATCAACCAAAAAAGAAAAACCTTTAATATTAGGCGGTATAATTTTTGAAGGTGAAAAAGGATTAGAAGGCAATAGTGATGCAGATGTTGTATTACATTCAATTACAAATGCTATTTCTGGTATAACTGGTAAAAATATATTAGGTGAAATTAGTGATAAATTATGTATGGAAAAAGGAATTACTGATAGTAAAATTTATTTAAAAGAAGCATTAAAATATTTAAAGGATTATAAAATAACTCATTTATCAATAAGTATAGAATGTAAGAAACCAAAAATTACACCAAAAATACCTGAAATGAAAAAATCAATTGCGAAATTATTAAATATAAAAGAAGATAATATAGGTATTACAGCGACAAGTGGCGAAGAATTAACTGCTTTTGGTCAGGGAAAAGGAATACAAGTTTTTTCGATAGTGAGTGCAATTAAAGGTAAGAACAGAAAGAAATAAAATATCTTATTTTTTTAAAAAACAAAATGATAAAATTAAAAGATTGGTTTGTGAATATTGATTTATTTGATAGAAATAAGAATAAAATAATGATGATTGCTGCTCAAGAAAAATTAAATCAATTAAAAGATGTTAACGAATGGTTATATGAAGTTATAAAACCATTTATAAAAAAAAGAATCTTAGAAATTGGTTGTGGGTTAGGTGGTTTTTTAAAAATTCTAAATGAAAAAAATCATTATGAATTTATTGCAGGAACAGAAATTGAGAATTCTTATTTTGAAAAATTAAATAATCAAAAAAAAATAAAGATAATAAACCATAATATTTTAACTGATTCACTTGAAGAATTAATAAATTATCAATTTGATACTGTGATTTGTCTTAATGTTTTAGAACATATTGAAAATGATAAAGAAGCATTTAATCGAATATGTGAAATACCTATTAGTAAAGGATATATAATTATATTAGTTCCTGCTTTTAAATTTTTATTTAATAAATTAGATAGCAATGCTGGACATTTTCGGCGTTATTCAAAAAAAGATTTTATTTATTTATGTTCCCAAAATAAAAATATTGAAATAAAAAAAATTTTTTATTTTAATTTTTTTGGTATTTTTGGTTGGTTTATAAATGGTAAAATACTAAAAAAAAATTATTTAAGCAATCATTTACTTGATGTTTTTAACTTCTTAGTGCCTGTATTTAAAATTACTCAATTATTCACCCAATATTTTTTTAGGTTTATCACTTATTATTATTCTACAAAAAAAATAGTTTTATATTTATGACAAAAAAAAAATATTTAATTCTTTTTATAATAATTACTTTTTTTGTTTTAATACAGAGAATTAACAATACATTAAAAACAAATATATACGATTTTGATGAAGGAGGACATGCAAAATATATAGAATATGTTTCTAAAAATTGGAAAACGCCACTTCCTAATGAAAATTGGCAATTTTATCATCCACCTTTATATTATTTTTTTTTAGCTATTCCATTAAAAATTTTAAATTTATTAAATAATAATCATCACTTTAATTTGAAAATAATCCAATTTACTTCCTTATTTTTTTATATGTCTTTATCTGTAATAACTATTTTAACTATTATTAGATTAAACATAAGCCAATCAGAGATATTATTAATTATTTATATCTTTAATTTACTTATACCTGTTAATATATATATGTCGCGGTTCATAACAAATGAAAATTTTTTCATCTTTATTTTTCATTTAATTTATTATTTTTTGATTTTATTCTTTTTAGAAAATTCTAATCAAAAAAAAATAAAACTATCAGTTTTATTAGCAATATTATGCAGTATTAGTTTATTGATTAAATACACAGGATTAATTATAATAATTATTTATTTTATTATTTTAGTTTTTGAAATTTTTAAAAATAGAAATAATTCAATAAAATATAATTGGTTAAAAATTTTATTTTTATATATTATATTAATCTTTATTTTCAATTTCAAATTTTATTTAAGGAACTATAAACTTTACAAAAATTTTTTTGTTACACATATAAATGACGAATTGCCGAATTTTATAAAATTATCTGATATTAATCAAGGTCCTGGTTATCGTTCCTGGAAAGATTTTTTTAATTTTTCATTATATTTTTTTGTTAACTGCCGTGCTAACTCAAAAAATATGATTAATTGCGTCTGGCAGACTATTTATTCATCTTATTGGTTTGATAGTCAATCTTTATTTTTTCAGTTAAAAAATAATAAAATTGCTATATATTATGGAAGAATAATTCTTTTGTTAAGTATTTTACCATCATTAATTATCTTATTTGGTTTTTTTTATTCTTACAAATACTTAAATAAAGAAATCTTTTTTTTCTCATTTCTTTTTATTTTTTTAACGATTATATTTTTTATTCGCTTTACATTTATATATCCTGTTTGGTCTGCTTTAAAAGCATCTTATTTCTCATTTCTTAATATTATTTTTTCTTTATATTTTTTTATTGGAATTTATCATATAAAAAATTATTATAAAAAATTGTATAATTTATTTATTATTAATTTTTCATTTTTATCTTTATTTATCTATTTTGTTTTTTGGAAATAAAATGATAATTTTTAAAATATTAAAAAAATTTATTTTTATTTTTTTCTTTACTTCTTTTTCTTTAGGTTTACTAATTTTAAACAAATATTTTTATATTTTTAACATTATTTACATTATTCTGTTTCTTATTATTGCTAATAATTTTCTTTTTAAATTTTTTATTAAATCAAACCTCTTTTTCACAATTATTTTTACTATTATTGATTTATCCATTTTTTTTATCTTTATTAATTTACCTTTACCAATTAAAGTAAATAATATTTTAGGAATTAAAAAATATCTGATTTTTTTCAGTATTTTTTTAATTGTTTTGTTTAAATTTATAATCTTAATTAAAAAATTTATTGAATCAAAAGTTGCACTATTTCATTTTTTCTTATTTATTTTTTTTATCATCTTATTAATAAATATCTGGCAAAACACATTTCACTATTATGGTGATGAACCTTATTATTTACTTATTACTCATAGTATTTCTTATGATTTTGATGTAGATTTAAAAAACAATTATGAAAATAATGATTATTCAAATTTTTATAATTTTCATCTAAGGAAACAACCATCTTATGAAAAAAATAATAAAATTTATTCATCTCATTTTATTGGTCTACCAATATTACTTGCATTACCTTATAAATTTCTTGGAAAACAAGGTGTTATTTTAATTATCTCATTTATCTCCACATTATTTATTTATTTATTTTATAAATTTGTTTATTTATACTTTCCTAAAAATTCATCAAAGAAGATTTTTATATTAGTATTAATTTTATTATTTACAGCACCGTTTTTAGAAATGTATTCTTCTATTTATCCAGAAATTCCAGCTGCCTGCATTTTTCTAATTCTTTTTATTGATTATCAAAAAAATTATATAAATCTTTTCAAACATTCTTTCGCTTTTTTATTTCTTGCTCTATTAGGAATAAAATATCTACCTGCTGCTTTATTTATATGGTTTTTATTAGCAATAAATTATTACAAAAATAAAAAATTATTTTTATTTTGTTTTTTGACTTTACTTATGATTTTAATTCATCAAAGTATAATTTTCTATGCCTATGGTGAATTTAAACCATTTGGTATTGCCTTCAGTCATAGTAAAGATTCAAATAATTTTTCTTTATCAGTTTTTCCAACACAATTTTTTAAATTATTATTTGGACAAAGATATGGTCTATTTTTTTGTGCACCAATTTATATTTTAGCAATTTATTCTTTTATTAAAAATATAAAATTTTTTTATTTGCAGTTTTTCATTTTTTTTATTCACGCTTTTCCTTTTTTTATGTTAGATGGTGTACCAGGTGATTCCCCTCCTGCCCGTTATTTTATTGCTGCTCTACCTTTTTTAACTTTTTATCTTTTTCTTTTTTTATATCAAAATTTTTTTAATAATAAATACTTGAAATATCTTTTTTATTTATTATATACAATAAATACAATATATTCCCTGTTTTATTTAGTTTTACCTTTTTATAGAAATAAAACAACTGGCTATAATAATTTTATTTATTTTATAAAAACATATATTTTTAATTAAAGGTGATATTATGAGAAAAAAAATATTTATTTCACAAAAAATACCTGAAGCAGGTATAAATTATTTAAAAGAAAATAAAATTGAAGTTGATGTAAATTATTCGACAAAACCATTAAAGAAAGAAGAGTTAATTTTAAGAAGCAAAGATTGCAAAGCAATTATAACTTTATTAAGTGATATAATAGACAAAGAAGTAATTGATGCTCTCGCAAAAAATGGAGTAAAAGGCATTTGTAATTATGCTGTTGGCTATAATAATATTGATGTTAATTATGCAAAAGAAAAAAATATTTATGTTACAAATACACCAGATGTTTTAACAAACACAACAGCAGAATTAGCTTGGGCACTGCTTTTTGCTGCTGCGCGAAGAATTGTTGAAGCACATAAATTTATTGAAGCACGAAAATTTACTGGATGGGAATGTGATTTATTTCTTGGTTATGATGTTTCTTATAAAAATTTAGGTGTTATTGGTGCTGGTAGAATTGGGACTGCTTTTGCCTTAATGTCAAAAGGTTTTAATATGAATGTATATTATTATGATAAATTCCATAATTCAGAACTTGAAACAAAATTAAATGCTAAAAAAGTAGATTTGAATGAATTATTAAAAATATCTGATTTTATTAGTATTCATTTATCATATTCAAGTGAAACAAAATACTTAATAAGCGAAAAAGAATTTGAATTAATGAAATCAAATGCTATAATAATAAATACAGCACGTGGAGCAATAATAAAAGAAAAAGCATTATCAGAAGCATTAAAAAATAAGAAGATTGCTTATGCTGGATTAGATGTTTTTGAAAATGAACCTGAAATATATGAAGAATTATATAATCTCGATAATATCGTAATGGCACCACATATTGGCAGTGGAACAAAAGAAACGAGAGATAAAATGGCAATCACTGCTGCTCAAAATGCTTTAAAAATTGTAAATAATGAAGCGCCATTGAATCCTGTATATTAAATATGTTTGAAATAATCAATTAATTCTTTCTTTTTTATATTTATATATTTTTCTAATTCTTTTATATTTTTAAATTTTTTTTCTGTGATTGAATACCAGGTATTTTTCTTTTTTTCAAGTTCCTTATATCTTTTTTTACCACATAACATTTTATGAATTATTACTTTGACTCTATATTTATTTTTTGGATTATTTTTTCGTTCTTGAATAACAATTTTACAAAATACTTCACTATTATCAACTAATTCCCATACATTATTTATATTATCAAATTTCCATTCCATAATTATTCACATATCTTTTTTAATTCTGATATTAATTTATTTATTTCTTCATCTGTTCCAATTGAAATTCGCAAATATTTATTTAAAAATGGTGCATCAAAATATCGAATTAAAATTCCTCTTTCTTTTAATGTTTGATAAATACTTCTTGCTTTTATTTTCAAAGGTTTTACAAATACAAAATTTGCTTCTGATTTATATACTTTAAAATTTATCTTTAATAATTCATTTGATAAATATTCTCTTAACTCTATTATCTTTTGACTTGTTTCTTTCATATATTGATAATCCTCAATAGCTGCAATTGCTGCAACTTGCGATAAATAATTTACATTATATGAATCTTTTATTTTATATAATGCATCAATTAATTTTTTATCACCAAAACAATAACCAACACGAATGCTTGCTAATGAAAATGATTTTGAAAATGTCCTTGTTATTATTAAATTTTTGTATTTTTTTAATAATCTTAAACAATTATCTTTTGCAAAATCAGCATATGCTTCATCAATAATAACTACTTTTTTATTTGCTTTAACTACTTCTTCTATAAAATCAATTTCATTAAATGTTCCTGTTGGTGAATTTGGATTTGCTATTATTTTTAAAGAGTTTCTATTCGAACTAATAAATTTATCAGATAACAAAAATTCCTCAGTTAACTCAATTTCAATTGGTTGACAATAGCATAAAACAGATAATGTTTTAAATAATGTATATGAAGGAAATGAATAAACAATTTTTTCATTTCTATTTGAAAAAGTATAAAAAGCTAATCTTAATAATTCATCAGAACCATTTCCAACAAATATTTGTTCTTTTGGAATATTATAACATTCACTTAATTTTTTTCTTAATTCATTACAAAGTGGGTCAGGATATAATCTTAATCTTCTTGTTATTGCATCCTGTAAAAATCCTAAAACTTTTGGTGAAGGAGGATATGGATTTTCATTTGTATTTAACTTTATATATTTTTTATCCTGTGGCTGCTCACCAGGTATATATTCTGGAAAATTTTTTAATATTTTATTTAAATAATTATTCATATTATTCTTTATTTAAACGAATTTTAACACTTTTACTATGTGCAAACAATGTTTCAATTTCTGCTAATTTTATTACTGAACTCGAAATTTCATTAAATGCTTTTTCATTATATTTAATTACATTCATTGTTTTTAAAAAATCTTTCACTGATAAAGGCGAATAAAATCTTGCTGTGCCTGTTGTTGGTAGTGTATGATTTGGACCTGCAATATAATCACCAATTGCTTCTGGTGTATATTCACCTAAAAAAATTGCGCCGGCATTTTTTATTTCATTTAAATATTGGTCTGGATTTTCTAATAATAATTCTAAATGTTCTGGTGCAATAATATTTGTTAATTCAATTGCTTCTTTCATATTATTTACTATAATTATCCATCCATTATTTTTTAATGAAATTAAAATCTCTTTTTTTCTTGGCATTTCATCAATTATTATTTTTAATTCTTCAATTACTTTTTTCGCTTTTTCTTTTGAAAATAAGATTGCTATTGATGTTTCTAATCCACTACCATGTTCTGCCTGGCTAATTAAATCTCCTGCTATATATCTATCATTTATTTTATCTTCTGCTATTATTACTAATTCACTTGGACCTGCTAACATATCAATATCAACAATACCATAAACAAATTTTTTGGCAAGTGTAACATAAATATTGCCTGGTCCTGTTATTTTATCTACTTTTGGTATTGTTTCTGTGCCATAAGCAAGTGCTGCGATTGCCTGTGCACCCCCACTAATATATATCTGATTTATATTTAACATTTTTGCTGCTGCTAAAATATATTCATTTATCTTACCATTTTTTTCTGGTGGTGTAATAATTACTATCTCTGGTACACCAGCAATTTGTGCTGGTATAACATTCATAAATAATGTTGAAATAAGTGGGGCTGAACCACCTGGCACATAAATTCCTGCTTTTGCTATTGGTCGAACTATCTCGCCTAATAATACATCCTGACTATTTATATCAAACATTGAATTTCTTAATGAAAGTGAATGAAATCTTTTTATATTATTTATTGCTATTTCTGAAGATTTGATAAATTCATTATCACTTTTTTCGATTTTATCATAAGCCAAATCTATATCTTTTTCTGAAACTTTTAATTTTTTTAAATCTACTTTATCAAATTTTTTTGCAAATTCTAATAGTGCTTTATCACCTTTATTTTTTACTTCATTTATTATTTTCTCAACTAATTTTATTTGCTGTGGTAATACATTATTTAATATATTTCTCTTATTAAAATATTCATTTATTATTCTTTTTTCTTTTTTATAATTTACAATTTTTATCATTTTTTCCCTCGCTTATTTAGTAAATCATATTATTTAACATTATTAAACTAATACTGTCAATAATTAAATTTTTATAATGAAGCAAAATATTGCTCAATAATTTTTTTGTGGTCAAATGCAAAATGTTCAGGCAAATTTTCTTTTTTAAATATTTTAGCATTTTTAGCATCATCTGCTGCTTTTAATTTTCCATGGCCTTCGGCAATAAAAACAGTTGTAATTGTATGAAAACGCGGGTCACGCTCTGGTGCAGAATATACATTAAATAACTTTTTAATTTTAATATCTAAACCGGTTTCTTCTTTTGCTTCGCGAATTGCTGTATTTTCTGCTGTTTCTCCATATTCTACAAAACCACCAGGTATAGCCCAGCCATAAGGTTCATTTTTTCTTTCAATTAATACAATTCCTTCAAACTCATTTTTTTCATTATAATATTCAATTATTATATCAACAGTTGGAAATGGATTTTTATATTCTTTAATTTTTGTTTGACATTTTGGACAAATTAAATATCTAAATTTTTCATTCATAATATACATCACCTATTTTTATATTTATTTCACTTAATTCCAAACCTGTAAAAAATTCAAATTCCTTTTTTATAAATATTTGCATTTTTTTTGATAACTTTAATAAATTAGTTAACCCATATTTTGCACTAATTTTTAACTCTATTCTTATTCCTTCTTTCTCTTTTTTAATTTGAATATTTTCAACCCTGATATTAGAAAAATTTTTTTCAATTATTTTATAAATATAAAATTTTAACACTTTATTTTGAATAATTATTTTTCCTGGCAAACTAAAAGTTGGACGGATTATTGATTTTTGAATTTTTATTTGTGTTTCTGGTATATTTAATTCAAATGAATCAACATACAAATCAGGAAATCTTCTTAATATCTCTATTTCACTTACTGGTAAAACATGTTTACCTTCAATATTTCTATAATATTTTGCTTTTTCTAAATCACATTTAGATACGATATTTTCTATCCTATATACTTTCTCTGCTGGTGGTAAATCAAGTCGTGATAAAATTCTGTTTAGCATTTTTTCTGATGTTGCAAGTATTAAAATTTTTTTGATTTTTAATTTTTTTATATAATACTTTATTTCATTCGCTGATTCGATATCATAAAAAATTGCCCGTTTAACTGCACCAATTTTAGTTGCTGCTCTTTTTGCTGATTTACCACAAATTATTTTTCCATTTACAATTAAAAGACCATCATCAATTATTGCATTTGTCTTTAACTGATATGCAACTATATATGCATTATGACTTTTTCCACTTCCACTTCTGCCTACCAATCCATAAGTTGTAATACCATATATTTTTTTATAATATGAAATGTAATAATAATACAATTTACTTAGTATCTTATTACTTTTTATATTCTTTTTAATGAAATTTAAAAAATAAGAATAATTAATCACTTTGATTTAATTATCCAATTTATAAATCTTTTAACTAAAAATTTGAAATGTCTGAAATTTTTAATTTTAAACAAATTGTATAAAAAAATATTCCACCGAAAATAAAATCTAAAAAAAGCAAGCCGTTGATAATTTTTCAATTGTTTTCTTGTCATACCATCAGGCACATAAGCAGCATTCATAAAGAAAAAATTTTGCCAATCAATTTTATCTATCTTTTTTTCCTGCAAAATATAATTATAACTTTCTGTTCCTGGAAAAGGTAAAAAAGTAAAATAATTTACTCGCTTTAATGGTAATTTCAATGAAAGATTTATTGTTTTAAAAATTTCTTTTTTTGTTTCTGTCGGAAAACCTAAAATAAAAAAGCCTGCAATATCAATATCAAATTTTTTTATTAAATTTATTTTCTCTTTTATTTTTTTTACAGTTAATGATTTTTTCATAAATTTTAAAATTCTATCATCGCCAGATTCAATACCAAGTGATATTAAATATAAACCAGTCTCTTTCATTAATGATAATATTTCTTCATTTAACGAATCCATTCGCACACCATTAGGAGTAGCCCAACTAAATTTAAAACCAATGTTTTTAAAACTTTTTAATAATTCAACAGCATAATTTTTATTTATTATAAAATTATCATCTACAATATGAAATTCGCGAATTCCATAATCATAATAAAGCATTTTCATTTCCTGAATAACATTTTGAATACTTCTAAAACGAACAGCAGAACCAGAAATTTTATTACCTGCACAAAATGTGCATTTAAATGGACATCCACGTGTAATCATTATTGGCGCAATAGGAAAGTTTTCAAAAAATGCTCCGTGCTGTGCTTCTGGATATGTTTCAGGATGAATTAAATCCCATGCAGGCATTCCAAAATCATCAATATTCTGATGAAATAATTGAGGATTAATTTTAAAAATATTATTTTCTCTATAAGCAAATCCTGGTATTTCATCATATTTTGCACCTTCCAAATATTTTTTTAATCCTATTTCTGCTTCTCCAATAAAAAAATAATCAAGTAAATCCCCAAAAAAATTAAAGCATTCTTCTCGAGCTAATGTTGGATGTGGGCCACCTATTATTGTTGTTATTTTTTTATTATACTTTTCTTTAATTTTTTTTAAAATACTTTTTATATTGTAAATATCAAATGTATAACATTGAAAACCGATAATATCTGGTTTATAGTCATCTATGAAATTCAATATTTTTTCTTCATTCGCTTTTTCTTTAATTGAATCAAATATTTTAACTTCACAAAGATTACGAATATTTGTAGCAAGCCAACCCAAACCAAGAGAAGGTTGAATATGGTCGCTACGATTATAAGGTTTGACTAATAAAACTTTTTTCATTGAATTATTGTTTGATAATAATTATATATATCATCAAAAGTTTTAGTAATTGGAATTTCAGGTTTCCAGCCGAGTAAACAAATTTTTGTATTATCACCACAAACATATTTATTTATATTTGTTCTAAATAAAGCATCATTTATTCTTATTTTGATTTCTTTGTTTGTTTTGGAAATAAAATACTTAATAATATATTCAATTGAAATTGCCTGGCCAGAACAAACATTATAAATTTCGCCATTTCCTAATTCAATTAATAATTTATATGCTTTTACTACATCACGCACATCAGTATAATCACGCCATACATCAATATTTCCAGCCTCAACATAATCTCGTTTTTGGCCTTTCACAATTTGAACAATTTGTTTAGCAAATGAAATAGGTGCAAATTCTTCTCTCTGAAATGGTCCTGTGTGATTAAATGGCCGAACAATTACAAGTGGCAATTTATCGATATTAAAATATTTTTGTGCTAATATTTCACTACAATATTTACTTACTGCATATGGTGTGGTAGGTAAAACTTTATCACTTTCTTTTATTTTCTTTTGATTATCATTTATTTTATAAATGTCACCAGAACTAACTACTAATACTTTTGGTTTATTTAATAATTTATTAGCACTTTCTAAAATATTATATGTGCCTAAAAAATTTATCTTATATGTAGTTTCTGAATTTTTAACTGAAAAAGGAACAAACGAAATGCCAGCGAGATGATAAATATAATCAGGTTGTGAAAAATTAATTAATTTATTTATCTTTTCAAAATCTAATAAATCAATTTTTTGAAATAAAAAATTTGCTTTATTAGTTTTGATATATTTATTATCATTTATATCTATTCCAGTTATTTCATTATTCTCATCATCTAATAATTCAACTAAATATTTACCAACAAAACCAGAAACACCGGAAATAAAAATTTTTCGTTTCATATTTTATTGTTTTAATTTTTCACGCCAATAATTTAAAATATCTTCTAATGTTTTTTCAAAAGAAATTTCAGGTTTCCAACCAGTTTGCTTACAAAATTTTGTATTATCACCAAGTAATATTGGCACATCAGAAGGTCGCATTCTTGATGGGTCCTGTTTAACTTCTATTTTCATTTTTGTCATACTTAAAAGAATATTAAGAATCTCTTTTATTTTATATGCTTTTCCAGAACAAATATTATAAACTTCACCTGGTTCACATTTCTCTAATGCTATCCAGTATGCTTTTACTATATCACGCACATCAGTAAAATCTCTTAATGCTTCAAGATTACCAACATAAATAATTGGTTCTTTTAAACCATGTTCAATTTCAGCAATTTGTTTTGCAAAATTGCTACTAACAAAAACTTCGCCGCGGCGCGGTCCTGTATGATTAAATGCTCTTGTTCTAACAACATTTAATTTATAACTCATATAATATTGATATGACAATAAATCTTGTGCAACTTTTGAGACAGCATAAGGGCTTAATGGTCTTAATGGATTTGTTTCTTTTATTGGCACTTCATTTTCATAAACCATTCCATATTCTTCTGAGGAACAGGCAATTTGAATCCATGGATTTATATCAATTCTTCTTACTGCTTCCAGAATATTCAAATTTCCAATAATATTAGTATCAAGTGAAGCCTGAGGTGCTTTCCAAGAAGATGGAACAAAACTCTGTGCAGCTAAATGAAAAATTTTTTCTGGTCTAATTCTATCTATTGTCTCAATTACTGATGCTAAATCACGAATATCACATTCGATTAAATTTAACTTATCCATAATATGTTTAATATTATCTAATCTCGAACGCCAGCGTAAAATACCAAATATTTCTACATTTCTTTTAGTTAATAAATATTCAGCAAGATGTGAACCTACAAATCCAGTTATTCCTGTAATTAATACCCTCATTATTTTTTCCTCCAAATTATTTATTTATTAAAAAAAATTTTTGTAATTCTATTTTATTTATTTTATTTTGTCAATAATTCATTTAATTTTATAATTTTTTTAGAATAATAAAATTCTTAAAATCTCTTTGAAAAATTAAATCTCTCAATTTGCTATATAAAAAGCAATAATTTTAAAATAATTAATTGTTTCAAAAATGTCAAAAATTTTTTATTCATTCATTTAACAATGATATTTTTCCAAAAAAATTTTTTATTTTTCTTGACTTTTTATTTTTTATATAATATAATTTTTAATTCTAAAATTTTTATTATAAAATGAGAAAAAAATAATGAAGGTAAAAATAGTAAATTTTGGTGAATATCAAATTAATGATGAAAAAACTATATATGATATTTTAAAAAATATCAAGATAAAAAATAAAGATAAAATTATTGCTGCAAAATTAAATAATAAATTAACTGATTTATCTTCTGAAATAAATGATAATGATATTATTGAATTTATAGATTTTAATAGTGAAGAGGGCAAATCAGTATTCTGGCATAGTAGTTCACATATTTTAGCACAGGCAGTAAAAGAATTATTTCCAGAAGCAAAATTAGCAATAGGTCCGTCAATAGCAGAAGGTTTTTACTATGACTTTGATGTGCCTCAACCATTCACACCAGAAGATTTAGAAAAAATCCAGGCAAAAGCAGAAGAAATAATAAAAAGAGATATAAAGATTAAAAGATTTATTTTAACAAAAGAAGAAGCAATTAAAAAGTATCAAGAATTAAATGAAAAATATAAGATTGAATTAATAGAAGATATAAATGAACCAGAATTATCATTTTATTCACAGGATAATTTTTTTGATTTATGTCGTGGTCCACATATTTATTCAACTGGCATTGTAAAAGCATTTAAAATACTTAATACAGCAGGAGCATATTGGCGTGGTGATGAGCGTAATCCAATGCTACAACGAATTTATGGTATCTCATTTTTAGATAAACAAGAATTAAAAGAATTTATAAGATTACGAGAAGAAGCATTAAAACGAGACCATAGAAAATTAGGTAAAGAATTGGATTTATTCAGTTTTCACAATGAAGCACCTGGTTTTCCTTTCTTTCATTCAAATGGATTAATAATATATAATGAAATAATAAATTTCTGGCGACAATTACATAAAGAAGAAGGTTATGAAGAAGTAAAAACACCATTTATATTAAATCAAAATTTATGGATAAGAAGTGGTCATTGGGAACATTATAGAGAAAATATGTATTTTACAGAAATTGAAAAAGAAATATATGCAGTAAAACCAATGAATTGTCCTGGGGGATTACTAATATATAAATCAAAACTTCATTCATATCGCGAATTACCAATAAAAATGGCAGAATTAGGACAGGTTCATAGACACGAGAAATCAGGTGTATTACATGGATTATTTCGTGTTCGAACTTTTACAGTTGATGATGCACATATATTTTGCACAGAAGAACAAATAGAAGATGAAGTTATAAAAGTAATTGAATTAATTTTTAAAGTTATAAAAGTATTTGGCTTTGAAAAATATTTTGTAGAATTATCAACAAGACCAAAAAAATCAATAGGAACAGATGAAATCTGGGAAATCTCAACAAAAGCATTACAAAATGCACTTGAAAAATTAAAAATACCTTATGAATTAAATCCAGGTGAAGGGGCATTTTACGGTCCTAAAATTGATTTTCATATAGAAGATTGTTTAAAACGGAGCTGGCAATGTGGCACAATACAATTAGATTTTTCAATGCCAGAAAAATTTGAATTAGAATATATAGCAGAAGATGGCAAGGCAAAAAGACCAGTAATGATTCACCGTGCTATTTTTGGTTCAGTTGAAAGATTTATGGGTATGTTAATCGAGCATTATGGCGGTGCTTTTCCATTATGGTTAAGCCCTGTGCAAGTAATAATAATACCAGTTTCAAATAAATTTCTTGATTATGGAAAAAAAGTTTTTGATATATTAAAAAAAGAAAATATAAGAGTTGAAATTGATGAGAAAGATGATACATTAATGAAAAAAATCAGAAATGCACAGGTAAGAAAAATACCGTATGCTTGTGTAATTGGTGCAGAAGAAGAAAATAATGGTTCTGTAAATGTTCGAAGATATAAATCAAAAGAACAAGAAGAAATAAAAATTGAGGAATTTATAAAAAGAGTATTGACTGAAATAAAAGAAAAAAGGTATTATTTAGAAAATAGTAAATAAATAAGCAGAAGTGCTTTTACACTTCTCGCCTTGATACGAATAAGTCTTCAAGGCTAAATTAAAGAATAAGGAGAAAAAGTAAAAGCAATTCTGTGAAAGAATTGCTTTTTTTATTTTATGAAAAAAAATAAAAATAATTTTTAAATAGGGGGTGGAGAGATATAAGTTTAGATAAGAAAAAAAATTTACGATTTCAATTAAGAATAAATGAAGAAATAAGAGTACCAGAAGTTCGAGTTATTAGCGAAAATAACGAACAAATAGGTATATTGCCAGTAAGTAAAGCACTAAGTTTAGCAAAAGAAAAGATGCTTGATTTAGTTGAAATATCACCAACAGCAACGCCGCCAGTATGTAGAATAATGGATTATGGCAAATATTTATATGAAAAACAAAAAAAAGAAAAGATAACAAAAAAGAAACAGAAAACAATACAAATAAAAGAATTAAAAATAAGACCATCAACAGATATGCATGATATTGAATATAAAATAAAACATGCAAGAGAATTTTTAGAAGAGGGAAATAAAGTAAAATTTACAGTGAAATTCAAAGGAAGAGAACTTATGTATCAAGATTTAGCAAAAGATAAATTAACATTAATAATTGAAAAATTAAATGATATTGCAATAGTAGAAGTTCAACCAACAGTTCAAGGAAAAATAATGTATATGATAGTAGCCAAAAAAACCGATAAGAAATAAAACCACAAAATAAAAAAGGAGGAAAAATAAGATGCCAAAAATTAAAACAAATAGTGGGGCAGCAAAAAGATTTAAAAAACTTAAAAGTGGGAAAATAAAAAGAATGCGTGCATATAAAAGTCATATTTTAACAAAGAAAAATAAAAAAAGAAAAAGAAGATTAAGAACAGCAGCAATAACAAAAAGTGCAAATGTAAAATTAGTAAAAAAATTAATGCCAAATTAAAAAAAAGCAGAATATCAGGAGGTAAAATACAATGGTAAGAGTAAAAAAAAGCACAGGTAGAAATAGGAAAAAAAAGAAAGTTTTTAAATTAACAAAAGGATATTGGGGTCGGCGCAAAAACTTATGGCGTAATGCTGTTGAAACATTAAAACGTGCATTAGCATATTCATATAGAGATAGAAAAGTAAAAAAAAGAAATTTCAGACGATTATGGATAACGAGAATAAATGCAGGTTTAAAACAACTTGGTTTATCATACAGTAAATTTATAAATGGTTTACGAAAATTAAATATTGCATTAAATAGAAAAATGCTTGCTGATATAGCGGTAAATGATTTTGATACTTTCAAAGCAATTGTTGAAAAAGTAAAAGTAAAATTAGCTGAAGCATAAAATTACAATTTATGGAAAATAAAAGAATTGAAGAAATCACTAATGAATTAAAAAATGATATAATTAAGTGTAATGATAAAAATACACTTGAAAATATCAGGATAAAATATTTAGGGAAAAAAGGATTAATTACAGGTTTATTAAAACAATTAGGAGAACTATCACCCGAACAAAGAAAAGAATTTGGTAAAGCAGTAAATATATTAAAAGAAGAAGCATTAAAAATAATTGAAAATAAAAAAGAAGAACTTTTTAAAAGAGAAAAAGAAGAGTTATATAAAAAAGAAAGTATAGATGTTACTCTTGGTGGTTATTCACTTTTTTCTGGAAATTTACATCCTTTAACAAAAGTATGTAAAAATATTATTGAAATTTTTTTAGGACTTGGTTTTAGTGTGGAAACTGGACCTGAACTTGAACTTGATAAATATAATTTTAAAGACTTAAATTTTCCTGATAATCATCCTGCTCGTGATATGCATGATACTTTCTATATTAATAATTCAATTTTAATGCGAACGCATACTTCACCCGTTCAAATACGTGCAATGAAAAAAAGCAAACCACCATTAAAATTTATTGTGCCGGGTAAAGTTTTTCGCTGTGATTCTGATTTATCACATTCGCCTGTTTTTCATCAAGTAGAAGGTTTCTGGGTTGATGAAAAAGTTACTTTTGCTGATTTAAAAGGAATATTAACAATTTTTTTAAGGAAATTATTTGAAAAAAATTTGAATTTAAGATTTAGACCAAGTTTTTTTCCTTTTACAGAACCGAGTGCAGAAGTTGATATAGAATGTGTTTTATGTAATGGTAATGGTTGTAATGTATGTAAAAAAACAGGCTGGCTTGAAATACTTGGTTGTGGAATGATTCATACGAATGTTTTAAAAGCAGTAAATTATGATACAGAAAAATATCAAGGTTTTGCTTTTGGTTTAGGTATTGAAAGAATAACTATGCTAAAACATAGCATAAATAATATCAGATTATTTTATGAAAATGATATAAGATTTTTAAAACAGTTTTAAATTATTGATTTATAATTATGAAAGCACTAATAAGTTGGTTAAAAGATTTTGTTGATATTGAATTAAGTGTAGATGAATTAGCAGATAAATTAACAAATGCAGGGCTTGAAGTAGAAGGGATAAATTATTTAGGGAAAAAATTTAATAATATAATTGTTGGAAAAATAGAAAAATTAAATAAACATCCCGAATCTGATAATTTATTTGTTTGTTTAGTTGATATTGGAAATAATATTAAAAAATCTATTATTTGTTCAGCAACGAATCTATTTGAAGGCGCACTTGTTCCTGTTATTCTTTCTGGTTCTGCTTTGCCAGATGGAAAAGAAATTAAAACAATAACATATAAAAATGTAATTTCAGAAGGAATGTTATGTTCAAAAGAAGAATTAGGACTCGCAGAATTTTCAACAGGAATTTTCATATTACCAACAAATTTGAAAATAGGTGATACTCTTGAAAAAGCATTAAAAATTGATGATGCAGTATTTGAAATATCTATAACGCCAAATAGACCTGATTGTTTAAGCATAATTGGAATAGCAAGAGAAATAGCAGCAATAACAGGGCAAAAATTAAAAAAGAAAAAAATAAAATTAAATGAAATAGATGAACCAGCAGAAAAATACATACAAATTGAAATAAAAAATTTTGAAAAATGTCCAAGATATATTGGCAAATTAATAAAAAATATTAAAATAAAAGAATCACCTTTCTGGATGCAATATCGTATTGAAGCCTGTGGTATGCGTGCTATAAATAATATTGTTGATATAACGAATTATGTTCTTTTAGAATTTGGTCAACCTTTACATTCATTTGATTATGATTTAATAGATGAAAAAAAAATAATAGTTCGAACTGCAAAAGAAAATGAAGAAATAATAACTCTTGATAATAATAAAAGAATATTACGAAGCGAAGATTTAGTAATTGCTGATGCAAATAAATCAGTTGCAATAGCAGGTATAATGGGTGGTAGTGAAACAGAAGTAAGTGCAAAAACAAAAAATATATTATTAGAAAGTGCATATTTTCAGCCAGCCACAATCAGAAAAACATCGAAATATTTAAATCTCTCATCAGAAGCATCATATAGATTTGAAAGAGGCACTGATATAATAAATCTTAAATTTGTTGCTGATTATGCTGCACAATTAATAGCAGAATTAGGCGAAGGTCAACTTTGTAAAGGCGAAGTTGATATTTATAAATCATTACCAGCACCACAGAAAATCGAATTAAATACAAAAAAAGTAAAAAACTTTTTAGGTGTAAATATTCCTGAAGAGAATGTAATAAAAAATTTAGAATTATTAGAATTTCAAGTTGAAAAAAGAGATGAAAAAATAATTGCTACAGTTCCTTCACATCGTGTTGATATTGAAAATGACATTGATTTAATTGAAGAAATTGCGAGAATATATGGCTTTGATAAAATAAACTGGCAAAGACCAGTATGTGATTTAACTTATGGTTGGCTCAATGATTATGATAAATTATTTTTCAGCATAAAAGATTATTTAGCAAAATACTTTTATGAAGTAATAACATATAGTTTTATTTCACCAATAGAATATAAACTAATTTCAAGAAAAAATGATTTATTAAATTTTTATTATGATGGAGAAATTTTAGAAATTAAAAATCCATTGTCAATTGAGACATCATTGTTAAGACCATCTTTTTTATTTAATTTACTTAATACAGTTAAATTAAATATAAATATGAAAAATAATAATTTAGCATTTTTTGAAACTGGGAAAATTTTTGGACAGATATCAAGAAAAAGTAAATATGCAAATGAATTTATTAATAAAGATATAATAGAATTTACGAGTGAAGAAAATTTACCGTATGAAAATGATTTTATTGGTTGTATAATAAGTGAACCATTATTTACTGAAAATTGGATTAAAACAACAATAGAAAATAATTTCTTTTTATTAAAAATGATAATAGAAGAATTATTGAAAAATCATCATTTTAAAGGAATTAAATTTATGCCGCAAAATTTTGAATATTTTCAACCTGGTCAATCAGCTGCAATTTTATTAAATGAACAATTAGTTGGCGTGATAGGAAAAATTCATCCTGATATAATAAAGTATTATGATATTTCAGACAAAACATTTTTTGCTGAATTAAATTTTACTCACTTATTTAAATTATACAAAATTGAAAGCAATAAATATAATGAAATATCACGATATCCATCTGTTCGCCGTGATATAGCGATTATTATCAAAGAAGAAATTATATTTCAAAAAATAAAAGAAATAATTGATAAATTGAATTTACCATTATTAGAAAATTACTATGTAATTGATGTTTATAAAGGTTCACCAATTCCAGAAGGTTATAAAAACATTGCAATAGCATTTATTTATCGTAGTAAAGAAAAAACGCTTACAGAAGAAGATATAAATGAAACACATCAAAAAATATTTAATGAATTAGTAAAACAATTAGAAGCAAAAACAAGATAAAATGAAAATTGAATTATTAAAAAATTTAGAAAAAAAAGTTGAAGAATTAATAAAAAGAATTGATGAATTAGAAGTAGAAAATAAAAGATTAAAAGATAAAAACAAAAAAGCAAAAGAAAAAATAAAAACAATAATAAATGAGATAAAAAATCTTTCATAAAATTTGGAGGTCAAAAAATGAATAAGGTGCAAATAGCCATATTAGGCAGACCTTATACAATAACAAGTAATGACCCGCCAGAACAAATAATGAAATGTGTGGAAATATTAAATAAAAGAATAGCAAAAATAAGTGAAACAATAAAAGCAGCATCATCACTTGATATAGCAATATTTACAGCATTAAGTTTTGTTGATGATTTAGTTAAACAACAAAATGGTAAGCAAATAAAAACAGATGAAGATGATATAGAAAAATATCTTTCAAAAATAATTAATACAATTGATAATAAATTACAGAAAAATTAATTTTAAAAAAGGAAGAAAATGGAATTAAATTATTTAAAAGAAAGTGATTTTGAAATTTTTGATTTAATAAAAAAAGAAGAACAGCGTCAAATAAATAAATTAGAATTAATAGCGTCAGAAAATTTTGTTTCACCAGCAGTATTAGAAGCAGCAGGTTCAATATTAACGCATAAATATGCAGAAGGTTATCCTGGCAAAAGATATTATGGTGGTTGTGAGTTTATTGATGAAATAGAGAATTTAGCAATAGAGCGAGCAAAAAAATTATTTAATGCTGAATATGTAAATGTTCAACCACATAGTGGCAGTCAGGCAAATATGGCGGTTTATTTCGCATTGTTAAATCCAGGTGATACAATATTAACAATGAGTTTATCTGATGGTGGACATTTAACACATGGTAGCCCGGTTAATTTTAGTGGAAAATTATATAATGTAATTCACTATAATGTTCGCAAAGATAATCAACTAATTGATTATGAACAAGTTTTAGAGTTAAGTAAAAAACATAAACCAAAAATAATATTAACAGGTGCAACAGCATATCCAAGAAAAATTGATTTTAAAATATTCGCTAATATAGCAAAAGAAACAGGTGCTTATTTAGTAGTTGATATGGCTCATTTTGCTGGGCTTGTTGCGGCTGGCCTATATGAATCACCAATACCCTATGCAGATGTAGTTACAACAACAACACATAAAACTTTACGTGGTCCAAGAGGTGGAGTAATTTTTTCCAAAAAAGAATTAGCAAATAAAATAGCAAGTGCAGTATTTCCTGGAATGCAAGGTGGACCATTAATGCATATAATAGCAGCAAAAGCAGTAGCATTTAAAGAAGCAGCAACAGATAATTTTAAAAAATATCAGGAACAAATAATTAAAAATTCAAAAGTTTTAGCAGAAGAATTAATAAAAAAAGGTTTTAAATTAGTTTCAGGCGGAACTGATACACATCTAATTTTAGTTGATTTAACAGAACAAAAAATAACAGGTAAGGAATTTGAAAAAGCACTTGATAAAGCAGGAATAACAGTAAATAAAAATACAATACCTTATGACACACAATCACCATTTATTACAAGTGGAATAAGAATAGGAACACCAGCAGTAACAACAAGAGGAATGAAAGAAAAAGAGATGGTGCAAATAGCAGAGTTAATAAAAAAAGTTTTAGAAAATATTGACAATGATGAAAAAATAAGTAAAATAAATAAAATGGTATGCGAATTATGTTTACAATTTCCATTATATAAAAAATAGGTGTTAAAATGTATGAGGAAAATTTTGAATGTAATGAAGATTTAGCAATTTGTTTACGACCATTATTTATTGGAATGCCTGATGAATGGATAGAAGAAATATTAGCAATTTCTGAAAAAGTTACTTTTAAAAAAAATGAGTATATATTAAAAGAAGGTGAACAAAATAATAACATATACATAATAATAAAAGGTCATGCAGATGTATTAATAAAAAGATATGAAGATGAAAAAACAAATAGAATTATAGCAATTGACTCCAGTCCAACAATGTATAATTTATATATTGGTGATTTTATAGGTGAAATTTCAATTATTGACCTTGAACCTGCAAGTGCAAGTGTATTAGTAACAAGTGAAGAAATGGAATGTATAAAATTACCAATAGAAAAATTATGTGAAATCTTAAAAAAGAATAAAGATATGCATATTATGTTTTTAATAAATTTAGCCAAAATAATAGCAAGGAGATTAAGATATACAAACAAACTTTTATCAAAATATTTTTATTTAGAAAATTACATTAAAGAGAAAGAGGTGAAAGATTAAATGAAAAGTGGAATTCATCCAGAGTATAAGGAAGTAATATTTGAGTGCACTTGTGGTGCAGTAATAAAAACAAAATCAACAGGTGGCAATAAAAAAATTGATATTTGCTCAAATTGTCATCCATTTTACGCAGGCACACAAAAAATACTTGATTCAACAGGTAGAGTAGAGCGATTTAAAAAGAAATATAAAATGTAAAGGGAGGAATAAATGGCAGTAGGTTTACCATATTTGAATAAAGTGTTTATAATAGGTAATTTAGTGCGCGACCCAAAATTAGCATATACACCAAATCAAAAAGCAGTTTGTCGTATTACAGTGGCAATAAATAGAAGATTTAAAGTTGGTAATGAAACAAGAGAAGAAGTAGTATTCATTGATGTTGTCCTGTGGGGCAAATTGGCTGAAAATGCAGAAAAGTATTTGAAACAAGGTGGAAAAGTTTATATTGAAGGAAGATTATCATTAAATAAATGGCAAGCACAAGATGGTTCCAATCGTTCCAAAATTGAAATTATTGCTGAAAGATTACAATTCCTGAGTTCTTTAAGTGATAGTCAAAATAAAGAAGTAAGTGAAACTGGTACTGCTAATGTTGAGGAAATTTCAGCAGAAGAATCAGCAGAAGTTCAAGCATTTGATGATGAAGTTCCTTTTTAATGATTTTTTTATCTTTCTAAAAAAAACTATGTTAGTAATGAAGAAGGAAAAAAATGGGGAATTTGTTAAATAAAGGGGTGAAAAATGAAGGGTATTATATTAGCAGGAGGTCTTGGTTCGCGATTATTTCCATTAACAAAAATTACTAATAAACATTTACTGCCTATTTATAACAAACCAATGATTTACTATCCATTAATGACATTAGTTGAAGGTGGAATTAAAGATATTATGATTGTTACTGGTGGAAATAATGCAGGTGATTTTTTACGATTACTTGAAAATGGCGCTGAATTTGGTTTAAAGCAATTACATTATGCATATCAAAGAGGAGAAGGTGGTATTGCTGATGCATTAAAAATAACTGAAAGTTTTGCTGGTAATGATAAAATTGTTGTAATATTAGGTGATAATATTATTGAAAAAAGTATCAAGAAACATATAAATGAATTCGAGAAACAAAAAAAAGGCGCAATGATTTTATTAAAAGAAGTACCTGACCCGCAGCGCTTTGGCGTGCCTGTAATAAAAGGTAATCGTATAGAAAAAATAATTGAAAAACCAAAAGTACCACCATCGAAATATGCTGTAACAGGAATTTATTTTTATGATAATCAAGTTTATAAAATAATAAAAGGGTTGAAACCATCAGCAAGAAATGAACTTGAAATAACTGATGTAAATAATGCTTATATAAAAAAGAAACAGATGCGTTATGCAATTTTAGATGGTTGGTGGACTGATGCTGGAACTTTTAATTCTTTATTAAGAGCTAATAATTTAATTAAAGAAAAATTTATTAAAGAAAATAAAGGAAATGAAAATGAAATTGATTGAAGGTGTAGTAATAAAAAAATTAAGAGTAATACCTGATGAGCGCGGCAGATTAATAGAAGTTCTTAGATCAGATGAAAATGATTTTATAAAATTTGGACAATTATATGTAACAACCGCTTATCCAGGTGTGGTTAAAGCATGGCATTATCATAAAATCCAATATGATTTTTTTGCTGTAATAAAAGGTATGATGAAAATCGTTTTATATGATGCTCGTGAAAATTCTTCTACTAAAGGCTTGATAAATGAATTTTTCTTTGGTATATATAATCCTTGTTTAATTAAAATTCCACCATTAGTTTATCATGGTTTTAAGTGTATAAGTGAAGATGAAGCAATTGTTGTTAATTGCCCAACAGAAGTATATAATTATAATGAACCAGATGAGTATAGATTAGACCCGCATAAAAATAATATTCCTTATGACTGGTCACGAAAGGACGGATAAATGAAACGCACAATTTTAGTTACTGGTGGTGCTGGTTTTATTGGTTCTAATTTTATTCATTATATGCTTAATAAATACGAAGATATAAGAATTATAAATTATGATAAATTAACTTATGCTGGTAATTTGGATAATTTAAAAGATATAGAAAATCATCGAAATTATAAATTTTACAAAGGTGATATAGTAGATAAAAAAAGAGTTGCTGAAATAGTTCAAAAAGAAAAAGTAAATGAAATAATAAATTTCGCAGCAGAAACACATGTTGATCGATCTATAGGTAATCCAGAAGATTTTATTATAACTGATGTAGTTGGAACATATACACTTCTTGAAATTACAAAAGAGTATAAACTTGATTTATTTATACAAATATCAACTGATGAAGTTTATGGCAGCATAGAAACAGGATTTTCAAAAGAAACTGATACTTTAAAACCATCAAATCCATATTCAGCAAGTAAATGTGGCGCTGACAGACTTGCTTATTCTTATTTTGTTACTTATAAATTACCTGTAATAATAACAAGAGCCTCAAATAATTTTGGACCATATCAATATCCAGAAAAATTTCTTCCTTTATTTATTACTAATGCACTTGATAATAAAAAATTACCATTATATGGTGATGGTTTAAATGTCCGTGATTGGCTATTTGTATTAGATCATTGTGATGCAATTGATTATTTAAGAGTAAATGGAAAGTTTGGTGAAGTATATAATATTGGTGGTGAAAATTTAAAAACAAATTTAGAAATGGTAAAATTAATTTTACAAAAATTAAATAAGAGCGAAGATTTAATTATGTTTGTTCAGGACAGACCTGGTCATGACCGTAGATATGCTCTTGATATTTCCAAATTAAAAAATCTTGGCTGGAAACATAATTATTCATTTGACAATGCTTTTGATTATACTATAAAATGGTATAAAGAAAATGAATGGTGGTGGCGAAAAATAAAGACAGGTGAATATCTTAAATATTATAAAAAACATTATAAAATAGAATTATAAATGGAGGGTTAGAATGTTAAAAAATTTAAAAGAATATGTAAAACCAAAAGATTTAAAAGAAGCAATAACAATATTATCAAAGAATCCTGAAAAAGCCAAAATAATAGCAGGTGGTACATCAGTAGTTATTTCAAATAATAAAAAAATTGAGATTTTAGTTGACATTAAAAATCTAAATCTTAATTATATCAAAAAAAATAAAAACGAAATAATAATTGGTGCAACAACAACAATAAATGAATTATTAGAATCAAAAATAATTCAACAATATTGTAATGGTATAATTTATAAATCAGCATATAATATAGCGAGTACACCAGTAAGAAATTTAATTACTGTTGGTGGTAATATTAGTCAAGTTTATCCATGGTCAGATTTACCATTAAGTTTATTATTAGTTAATGCAAAAATAAAAATAGAAAATAAAAGCAAAACAAGAATAATTCCAATTTTAGAATTATTCCAAAAACATCCATTAGTATATTTAAAAAATGATGAGATAATAACAGAAATAATTTTACCAGAAAATAAAAATTATAAAGGAAATTTTGTTAAATTTGCCAAAACACAATTTGATTTTTCTCTTGTTGATGCTGCTATAATGGTAAAAATTAAAAATAAAGAATTTGAAGATGTTAAACTTGGCATAAGTGCAACATCTCCTTTACCACAAATTTTGAGTACATCATCTAATATGTTAATTGGTAAAAAAACAAATGATAAAGAAGCAATAAATATTGCAATACAAAATACATCAAAAGAAGCAATGGTAAATAAAGATATACGAGTTTCAGTAGAATATAAAAGAGAAATTATCCCAGTTTTATTAAGAAGATTATTAGAAGAAATAATTTAACAAAAATGGAGGTTTGCAATGATAAAAATAAATGTCACAATAAATAATGAAAAAAAAGAATTAGAAGTAAAGCCTTATGAAAAATTAGTTGATGCACTTCGTAGATATGGTTATAAAGGAACAAAAAAAGGGTGTTATGAGGGAACCTGTGGTGCTTGTGTAGTACTATTAAATAATAAACCAGTTAATTCATGTTTAATTTTAGCACCAGCAGTTGAAAACCAGCAAATCACAACAATCGAAGGAATAGGCACAATGAATAAACCACATCCATTACAGGAATCAATTGTAGAAGCAGGTGGTGTTCAATGTGGATATTGCACACCTGGTTTTATTATGTCTGCTTATGCATTATTATTAAAAAATCCAGAACCAACAGAAGAAGAAATAAAAAGAGCAACTGATGGTAATTTATGTAGATGTACAGGTTATGTTAAAAAAATAGAAGGAGTATTAAAAGCAGTAGAAAAAATGAGAGGTGGTAAATAATATGTCAAAAAATAAATTTAATGTTGTAAATAAAAGTATTCCAAAAGTTGATGGTTTAAGTTTAGTTACAGGTCAACCATTATTTACTGATGATATTGATATTGATGGTCTATTATATGCTAAAATATTGTGGTCACCTTATCCACACGCAATAATCAAAAATATTGATACATCAAAAGCAGAAAAAGTTCCTGGTGTTAAAGCAATATTAACATATAAAGATGTGCCACGTATTGCTTTCACAACTGCTGGTCAGGGTTATCCAGAACCATCACCTTATGATACTTTTGTTCTTGATAAGAAAGTTCGTTTTGTTGGTGACCGTGTTGCTGCGGTTGCTGCTACTTCATTAGAAGTTGCAGAAGAAGCACTTGAATTAATAAAAGTTGAATATGAACAATTAGAACCAGTATTAGATATGATGACTGCTCAGGAAAAAGGCAAGCCAATAATACACGATGAAAAAGAAGCAAGAATGATTTTACCTTTGCATTATGATAAAAAGAAGAATTTAGCAGCGCATGCTGAAATGAGTGATGGTGATGTTGAAGAAGCATTAAAAAATTCTGAATTTATTTTTGATAATGAATATGAAGCACATTATGCACAGCATTGCCCGATGGAACCACATATTTGTATAACTTATTTTGATGCTTATAATAGATTGATAATTCGTTCAAGCACTCAGGTTCCTTTTCATGTTCGTCGAATTGTTGGAATGGCTTTAAATATTCCAGTAAAAAAAATAAGAGTAATAAAACCACGAATTGGAGGCGGCTTTGGCTGTAAGCAGGAAGTTTTAATTGAAGATATTTGTTCTGCACTCACATTAAAAACAGGCAAACCAGTAAAATTAGAATATATGAGAAAAGAAGAATTTATAAGTTCAAGAACACGGCATCCACAACATATTAGATTAAGAACAGGTATTAATAAAGATGGTCAATTGACTGCAATTGATATGAATATAGTAATGAATAATGGCGCTTATGGTGCTCACGCATTAACTGTTATTTGTAATTCAGCAAGTAAAGTTTTACCTTTATTTAATAAAGTAAAAAACATAAAATTTTATGGTGATACAGTATACACTAATTTACCTGTTGGTGGAGCATACAGAGGATATGGTGCAACACAAGCATATAATGCTATGGGACAGCAAATTGATATAATGTGTAGAACGATTGGAATGGATATAATAAAATTTTATAAAATGCAACATATAAAAGAAGGTGAAGGTTCACCTGTATTTCAAAAAATGGGTGAAGGAAAAGAAGGCGTTGAAATGAAAATTGGTGCTTGTGGTCTTTCTAAATGTATTGATATTGGTGTAAAAGAATTTCGCTGGTATGAAAAAGTAAATAAAAAAAGAAAAGAAGGCAATTGGCATTATGGTGTTGGAATGGTTTGTTTAATGCAAGGTTCAAGCATACCAGAAATTGATATGGGTGCTGCTTTTATAAAAATGAATGATGATGGTTCATTTAATTTACTACTCGGTGCAACTGATATTGGAACAGGAAGTGACACTATTTTTGCACAAATGGCTGCTGAAGTTTTAACTGTAAAACCACAGGATATTATTGTTTATTCTTCTGATACTGATATGACGCCTTTTGATGTCGGTGCTTATGCTTCATCAACTACTTATTTATCAGGTGGTGCAGTAATTAAAGCAGCAGAAAAAGTAAAAGAACAAATTTTAGAAGTTGCTGCTCAAATGTTAAAAACTGAAATAGGCGATTTAGAATTAAAGAATGCTTCTGTTTTTAGTAAAAGCAAAAAGAAAAAAGTTACATTAAAAGATGTTGCTTATTATTCGTTATATGAAAAAAATCAGCATCAAATTGCTGCGGTTGCTTCGCATATAACTCATAAATCACCACCACCTTTTTCTGCACATTTTGTTGAAGTAGCTGTTGATATTGAAACTGGTTTAGTTAAAGTAGTTGAATATCTTAATGTTACAGATTGTGGGACTGCAATAAATCCAAAATTAGCAGAAGGTCAATGTGAAGG
>Ga0116166_1000901_pt1 | contig 27804 bp, 21 predicted proteins | sample AD_JPNMR2_MetaG_FD_89884 | JGI IMG/M metagenome (GOLD analysis project Ga0116166, IMG submission 89884) | Active sludge microbial communities of municipal wastewater-treating anaerobic digesters from Japan - AD_JPNMR2_MetaG | ecosystem: Engineered > Bioreactor > Anaerobic > Digestate | place...
AATCCCCCCTCTCCCCCCGAATACTTCCTCCCCATTTCCTCCCGGAAGCCTATTACTCCCTCTTCCCCTGGGAGAAGGCCGCGATGAGGATATATCTTTCCGATCCCCAACTACCTGACTCTCCTGTCCGCGCCCCTTTCAAGGGGCCGCCATACAACAGCCCAGGGTTTCAACCCTGGGCACAACTTCATCCCTGGGCACCCGGACCGCCCTCACCCACAGGCAGTCCATGTGTTCGGTTTCAACCCTGGGCACAACTTCACCCCTGGGCATCCCTGGGCACAATCACCCCTGGGCCGAATCCGATCGAAACTTGATATTCCATGATCCGGGTTTGCTATTTCACCCCTGGGCCGAATCCCCCCTGGACGAATCAACTCTGGCCGATTCTGAAATTAATCCCCTCTTTCTGCGCCTGCCTCTCTATCTGTAGAGAACCTTTATTCCACCGGCTTGGAACCCAGAAATATGTCCGCCCCGTCCTTGGCGCCATCGATCGCGTACAACTTCACTCAGCTCGCCGAGCTCGAAACCCAAATCACGATCATTGATACGCGAATCCGCCAGTCCCCCGATCTCCTCGATCCCAAGGTGCAAGGCCTCCACCGCCTCAAACTCCAATATCTCCGCTCGAAAATCCTGCTGGAAAAACACCTGCAACGATTCATCACGAAAACCGCCAAGCCTCCCGCCACCGGCTTTCCCGATACTTGGAAAGACAATCCCGCCCGCTTTGCCCATGAAGCCCTCGGGCTTGACCTCTTCGAGCATCAGGTCCAATTCTGCGCCCTCCGCCAACGCACCGCCCTTCTTATTGCCGGACGTGGCGCGGGCAAATCCACCGCCGCCTGCGTCAAAGCCCTGCACCAGGCCTGCTCCCGGCCCCGCTCCACGGTCCTGGTGGTCTCTTCCGGCCAGCGCATGAGCACCCACTTCGGCAACCAGGTCCTCACCCTCGTCCGCCAGTCGCCGCTCCATGACAGCGTGGCTTCCCTCTCCCACGAACAAGTCGTCTTCAAGAATGGATCCGAAATCAAACTCCTCCCCGCCAACCCCGGCACCATCCGCGGCTACCACCCCAAAACCACCCACGGCGGCGGAGCCATGACCATCATCCTCGATGAGGCCTGCTTCATGGAACAGGGAGACGAAATCCGCAAGGCGGTCGAATACGCCCTCATCACCACGCCGCCGGACCTCGGCCAGCTCTGCATCGTCTCCTCCCCCACCTCCACGGCCTCCTGGGTATATGAGTATGTCCAACGCGCCAACCAGGGGGATCCGGATGTCGGACTCATCCAATGCCCCAGCCGCGCCAATCCCCGCATCACCGAAGAAGAACTCGAACGCCTCCGCGCCGCCAAAAATCCCCTCGAATACCGCGCCGAAGTCCTGGGCGAATGGGTCGATGGCGCCTACGGACTCTTCGCCGGCCTCCTCGAATCCAACCGGATCGGTCCGGACGCCGAGCCCTTGCCCGAAGACCACCTCGCCCACCTGGGCGCCGACCTGGCCCTTTCCTTCAGCCCCGATCATGACCGCAATGCCCTCGCCGTGACTGCCTCCTGGCCCGGCCCGGACGGCGATCTGCGCTTCCGGGTGCTCGACTTGGTGACTCTCGGTCACGCCTCCGGGGAAGAACTGCGCCGCGCCGTGCAGGACCTCTGCGAAAAATACGGCGTCCAAACCGCCGCCATCGAACAATACCAGGGCAAGGCCCTCGCCGAATATTGCCAATCCTTGGGCATCGAAACCCAATTGGCCGCGCCCACGCCCGGCAACCAGCAAATGATCTTTCACGAACTCCACCGCCTGCTCCGCGAAAAACGCCTCCAACTGCCCGATGCCTTGCCCGATCTCTTTTGGGAAGAAATGAACGCCTTCGAATACCGCCGCGAAGCCGACGGCCGCGTCTCCTTCGGCCATCCCCCCCGCGCCCACGACGACACCGTGTACGCCCTCGCCTGGTCCCTCTTCGCCGCGATCCACATCCCCCCGCCCAAACCCTCCGCCAAACCGCTCATCCTCTTCGTCCCCCGGAAATGACCCGGTTTGCCATGCACCCTTCTCCTGGAGGTTCATTTTCCCTTCCCCTCACTTGAATAGGAGGAAGTTGAAAAATGGTTTTATGGTTTTACTTCAAGGCTAAACATCCCGCCTGGCATCGCCTGTACGATTCCCCCCCAGGAGACCAACACCTCCCTCTCCCCCCGGAAGCCTATTACTCCCACTTCCCCTGGGAGAGGGCCGCGGTGAGGGTATATCTTTCCGATCCCCGGCTGCCTGACTCTTCTGTCCGCGCCCCTTTCAAGGGGCCGCCACCCAACAGCCCCGGGATTCACTCCGGAACCCAATCTCCCCTGGGCACTGCTCACGGCGCCTGGAACCCCACGAACCACCGCACCACCAGGTCGCCGAAGAAATAACTGAAAGCGGCCACCCCGAAGCCCACCAGAAACATGTCCCACCCGCTGCGGAAAATACCGCGCCCCGTGAACAAACTGCGGGCCGCCCCCACGCCGAAATGCGCCGCCATGGACAGAACAAACGAGATCCAAATCGCCGTCCCGATGTCCCACACCACGAACGGCGCCACGGGAATGAACGCCCCCACGGCGGTGGACAACCCGGTGATCAATCCCTCGTTCAGGGGCGAGGTGGCCGCCTCGCCGATCTTCAACTCCTCCTTGATCATCTCCTGCAACACGGTCTCGGGATCCTCCATGACCTGCGCCGCCAACTGCCGCGCCTTCTCTTCCTCGAGCCCCTTGGCTTGGTAGATCAGCGCCAATTCCTCCGCCTCGAGCTCGGGCATGAGCGCGATCTCCTCCTTCTCCATGGCGATCTCGTGCTCATACACCTCGCGCTGGCTGACCGCCGCCAGATAGCCCGACGAACCCATGGACAACGCGTCCGCGGCCGTTCCCGCCATCCCCGAAAGCAACACCGCGTAATGGCTGACATCCCCGCCGATCAACCCCGCCACCAAACCGAAATTGGCGGTCAGCCCGTCGTTGAATCCGTATACCACGTTGCGGAGAATGTCGCCCGACTCCGTCCGGTGCCAGGGCTCGCTGGGGGATTCGGACAATTCGCGCAGATCGGCGGCGTGTTGCACCGATTCCTGCGCCAGGGTGAGCGCGGCGCTCTTGGCGCTCCCCGGCGCACTGTCCCGGTGCAGCGCGAGATACTTCTTTACCTCCGCCCCTTCCTCCATCAACAACAGCCGCAGCAACAAGCCGGAACCGAAACGCCGCGCCAGCCGGGCCTGCAGCCGGGCTTTCAACGAAGGCCGGGCCGCGGGCAGGGGGACCTCGTGCTCCGCGAAGATTTTCTCCCACATCCGGGCATGCCGGTCTTCCACCCCGGCCAGGCGCTCGTACAGAGTCCGCCGGTCCGGACTCGATTCCATCTGGGCAAGCGCGCGGTACAAATAGGCCGCGTCCACTTCATCCTGCCAATGATGCCGCCAGCGGTTCAGTTTCTTGGGATCGGTCATGGTCCCTCCTGTTTCGGACATGGAAAAGGGCGAACACCATCATACCCCCTCGCGGCCGCCGGATTCTGTTTCCATTGCCGTACTTTCTCATGAGGAGAGTCCCTCGGTCACAGCAAAGCCCGCTGGCCGGGAAGCAACTCCTCGGCCTGGTTCAACACGTCCTCCACGGTGATGCGCCTCAAACATTGGTAGTGGGCAAGCGGGCAGGTCCGCTCGAAGCAGGGCGAGCAGTCCACGGGTTTGTAAATCACCCGGTGCGGCGGTCCCAAGGGACCGGTCAATCCCGGATCGGTCGAGCCGAACAGCGCGATGACCGGCGTCTGCACGGCCGCGGCGGCGTGCATCGCCCCCGAGTCGTTGGCCACCACCAGGCGGCATTGCTGCAAGAGGGCAAACAGCTCGCGCAGGTTGGTCTGGCCCGCCAGATTGATGGCGGCTCCCCCCGCGGCCTGCTCTATGAAGGCGGCGTCCGCTTCGTCGGCTTCCGTGCCGAAAATCAGGAGCCGCGCGTTGAACCGCCGCGCGCATTCCCGCGCCAGGACGGCGAAATACTCCACCGGCCAGCGCTTGGCGGGACCGTAAGCCGCTCCGATCGCCAGGCCGATGCGCAGGGCTCCCAGGCAGTGCTCCTGTTCCAGCAATTGGCGGGCTTTCTCCCGTTCCTCCGGCGCGATCCGGATCTCGGGCAGCAGCTCGGCGGGCTCTCCGCGGTTCAGCAAATAATGGTACCGGTCGGCGTGATGCCAGCCGGCCGGCGGCGCTTTCACGGCCTCGGTCAGCAACGCCGACCGCCACTGGCCGCGGTAGCCGGTCCGTTTCTGTACCCGGCCCAGAAAGAACATCAGCGCCGAGGAAAAAGAATTGGTGAGCAGATACCCCTGGGTGAACCGCTTCTCCCGCAACAGCGCGCTCATCCGCAAAAGGCCGGGCAGGCGGGCCTCGGAACCCCGGCGGTCATACGGGATCAGTTCGAAAGGACAGCAGGTCGACGAAAACACCGACAACATGGCCGGCAGCCCCACCAGAGCGATGGCATCGTCCGGATGGCGGCGCCGCAGGGCACGGATGCCCGCCGTGGCCATGATGGTATCCCCCAACCAGTTTGGAATACGAATGACAATATGTTCAGCCATGATGCCCCGGATAGCACGGTGGTCAGGTACGGGGCCAGGGACTCAGTTTTGCGAAGGAACAATAATCCGCAGGATTTCGCTGCTCTCCCCCACACTCCGGTCCGCCCCGGCGGCTTGGACCTGGACGCGCAAAACATCCCCCGGCACGAACCGGTCAAACCGTTCCACCAGTTTCGTTTCCCCGTTGGTATAAAATGCCCGAAAGTACCCGGGATCCGTCTCCGAGACCACCGTCACCCGGTAATCGGCCGCCCCGGGCACTTCGGAAAACGCCAAGACGGTCTGATACAACTCCGCCAACACGCAAAGCTTGGACGAAAATCCCAGCATAAGCTCGTTGGGGGGAAAATTCACCCGCGTGTAGTCTTCTCCCACCCGCCCGCAGAAGGTGGCGGGATCCAGCACCGGCACATCGGCATACAGCCAAACCGGCGCGGCGAGTTGCTGATAGCGCCGCGAGTACAGGATGTAATACACCAATAAATCGTACTGATCGATTTTCCCGTCCCCAATCAGGTCGGCCTCCGGGCAAAACGGCTCCTGGCCCTGCCAACTGCCGAACGCGCGGGCGAACAAGGACAGGTCCAGCACCCCGGCCAGGCCGTCACCGGAGAGATCCGGATGGCGCGGCACGGGCGTGGGCGTGGGGGTGACCGGCCGGTTCAGCACAATCTGAAATTCGCCGGACACGATGTTGCCGTCTCCCCCGCCGGTCAGCCGGGCACGGACATGCACGGTGTATTTCCCCGTCAGCGTCATCAGCGTGCCGAACGGCTTGTACGACGTGGCGGCAAGTCCCGTCGCTTCGATGGAATTGCCGTCCGGCCGGAGAATCAGAACATCATAGACAAACGGCTGCCCCTCGGGATAGGAAGGGCGGTCCCACCGGATTTCCAGGATGGGGGTCTCGGCAATGCTCACGATGGAATTGGGGTAAAACGTGAGATGGCGTGGCACGCCCAGCGGCGGGGCGGGCGTGGCGGTGGGCGCGGGTTGGCCATACCGCTGGATGTAAAGCAACAGGTCGCGCCCGTCCACGACCGCGTCCCGGTTCAGATCCGGCCCCATTTCGATGGAGGGATCGAAGACTTTCCATAACCGGGAAAGAATGAAAATATCCCCCGCGTCGATTTTCCCCGTGCCGTCGAGATTCCCCGCGGGAGTCGGCTTGACGGGTGGCGTCGGCGTCGGGATCAGGGGACTTTGGTTCTTTAAGTTGAAGGTGACATAGTCGGAGACGGTGCCCGCCCCCGTGCCGCTTGTAATCTCGACGCGCCACTGGTACACGCCATCGGGCAACACGGAACGCAAGTACGATACGATGGCCGCGTCGATCCGGTAGGGAGAGACGGAGGCCGGGAACCGGATGGGCTGCGGAAACGAAGCCGCCGGAGGCAACAGCAGCACTTCAAACGCCGTGGCCCCTGGAGGATAGGCCCAATGGAATCCATTATCGACCAGATCCTGAAACCGGACGGTCATGCCCGGCCCCGGATAAAGAGGCATCAGAGTTTGCGCGGAGACGGTCCGCGCCCCCAGCAGCGCCATGCCGATCGCCATCCCGGCCAGAAGGATCAGGCGTTTCAGGTCATTTTTTCTCATGCGTCGTCAATCCCGCCCCGAATTCCATTAATCTTTAGAACGCTTGCGCGGCTTGCTCATCCGCTGCCGCAGCCGCTCGCCCGCGATGAACACGGGAAAAGCGGTCGGCGCGATCTGAATCGGCTCCCCGGTGCGGGGATTGCGCCCCACCCGGGCGCGGCGGCGCTGCACGCGGAACTTGCCAAAACCGTCGATGAGCACCGGCCCGCGCTTGACGCCCTTCACGATCGCCGCCAGGATCGCCTCCACCGCTTGCCGTGCCACATTCTGCGGGATCTTGGCTTTTTTGGCAACCGCTTGGATCAAATCATTTTTTTTCATGGATGGCATCCCCCCCTGGGACCGCAACTCCCGGCGTGGAACCCGTCCCAATGCGTGAATGAATCCCAACTGTGACGAAATAACTAACAAACAAAACAACTCATTAACAATGAAATACAAACTGGGGATATGGCGTGGATTCCCGGCACGGGTATCCACGGCCAACGGGCATTCTCCTCACAAGCAACCTCATCGCATGGAATCCCGCCACCCGGCCGTCAAACGCCCGAAGGCCCATCCCCATGATCCCATTATGGGCCATCCGCGCGCTGGGGGGAAGGCCGGGAGGTCATTGAGCGGGTTTCAGCGAAGCGATCAGGGCTTCAAACGCCGGTTTGGCCTGTTCGAGGGTCTCCTTGGGGCCGATCAGCTTGAAATGCCAGGGGCCCATGGGATGGCCTTCCACCACCGCCGCCAGCATACGGTACCCGGTCAGGGGCTGGCCGGTTCCCCCGCCCATCATGGTGTCGGTGAAGGAGCCGGTGACATCCAACAGTTGCACGGACAGCGGTCCCACCTGCTTTGTTTCGATGACCGGTTCTCCTTCGGGGTTGGCCATTTGCGCGATCCAACGCTGGATGTTATCCTCCGCCGATCCGCCAATGCCCTGGAAGATGGCCAGTTCGCCGTCCCCCGACGCGCCTTCTTTGGCGGGGACGCGGAACTGGGCGGCGCGCATGGAACTCTTGGGCGGTTCGATTTTCCAGGCGGGATCGATCGTAAAGACGAGGGAAGCGGCGGTGACCGTCGTGCCTTCCACGACCGGTTCCGGGGCCGGCCCGGGGGAAAGGGCGCTGGTCAGGCCTGGGATATTCTGCCCCGGGAGAGACGCGCCGCCGAGGGGAGGATGACCGGCGGGCAGTCCGGCCTGGCTGACAGATGCCGGCGTGGCGGCTTCCGGCGGTTTATCCACCAATTCCCCTGGGTTTTTCGAACAAGCCAACGTAATGCCGATGACGCAAGCCAACAACGCGATTCGTTTCACGAGTGTCCCCTTTTGCCTTTTGCCAATGGTTTCGATCGGGAGTCCGGCGGCGAGGCCGGGGCCGGCCGGCGGCCCATTCCCTACATTATAGGAACAAGCAGGTCAGGATATAAGGAACCCGTTGGTCCCCGCGCCGGGAACGAAACGATGGGAAGAATGTCCATTGGGCGGCCGGATTCACCGCCGGGACACGGAGGTCGCGGAAGATGGGGTATGAGGAAAGGCCAAGACGAGCGGGAAAGGGGGATCGGAATCAAGAAGTTTCATGCCGCTGATCGGCGAAGGCCATCCGCCGGGGCGGACGGTTGGAAGCCGAGGAGGGATTTTTAACGCTGGAACGCAGCGCCTTGCATTGTTCCACCAAAGCGGCTTGCCGGTCCACCAGGGCCCCCATTATCCGCAGGACCTGATCCCAGGTTTTGGAAGCTTCCAGGATGGGGAGATGACCGGCCGGGCAGTGCGTGGAGAGTTCGCCGAAACGGTGGCGGAGATAATCACCCTGTTTTTGGATCAGGGCCAAGGAGGCGGGGAGTTCCGGTCCGGGTGAAGTGGAAGCCCCTCCCGGAGCGTTGGGCCGTTGTCTCAGAAGCAGATCCGCGGTGATGGTGAGGAGACGGAAGCGGATTTTCAGGATCCGTCCATATTCAATTTGCAGGCGGAGGCGGCATTGGCGGGCGTCATCGATGTGGAATTTGAGGGTTTTGCGGGCGGCTTCGTATTTTTGCAGCAGGGGTCCGTGTTCCGCCGACAGCTGGGCGATGCGGGACGTATCCCTCTGTTGCCGGGCTTGGTACAATTCTTGTAAAACAGTTTCGGCCTGAGCAAAGACGGGATTTTGGGATTTAATGCGTTCGATTTTGTCTTCCAGGCTTTGCAGTTGGCGGACGTGGAAATTCACGCGGTTTTCCAGCTTTTGAAGAGCGGTGGGGAACTCGTCAAGGGGAGGAAGGGCTTCGGGAGGCGCGGCAGTGAGTTTTTTGAGCAAACCGCGGGCCAGTTGAATTTCAGCGCGAATCCGTGCCGCCAGGCTGTTCTGGCCGTCGCGCAGGGAGCGCATGATTTTCTTGGAGGCGAGCAGTTGGCGTTGTTTGCCGAGTTGCTGGTAGACTTCGGATTTTTTTACAAAAAAGGATTTTCCATCCACCACCCGTTCCATCAGGTCGGTGATTTCCACGCCCAATTCTTCGGCTTTCCGCCGGGCCCGTTCGTAACGGAGTTGTTGAGCCAAGATATTTTTTTGTTCTTGATCCAATTCCATTCCGGCCACTCTTATCCAGCCGATCCGCAGGTCTCATGTTTCAACCTTACTCTATCTCACGCCTAGGTCCCGATTCGGGATATCCTAGAGAGGCTTGCGCACGGTCAATTTCCCCATATGGTCCAGAAACAGGATGAATTCTTTCAAGAGATCTTGATCGATTTGGGTTTTCATGTCCCGGGTCATGAGGACCAGGGCGTCGAAGGGAGTCATGCGTTGTTTATAAGAACGGTTGGAGGTGAGGGCATCGTACACGTCCACCACCTTGCACAGCCGCGAAGTGAGGGGGATGGACCCGCGCCGGATTCCCTCCGGATACCCGGAACCGTCCATGGCCTCGTGGTGGTAAAGGGCGATGAGATGGGAATCCGGGGAGAGGGTTTCGTCGTGTTCCAGCCGTTCGTAACCCTTGACCGGGTGGCTGCGCATAATTTGCCATTCCGCCTCGGTGAGGCGTCCGGGTTTGTTGGTGAGTTCGCGGGGGATGTCGCACTTGCCGATATCGTGCAGCAGGAGGCCCCGGGTGAGGTCCTCCACTTGGCTGGGAGTGGCGCGGGGATGGAGGCGGAGAAACAGGCCCATGCCCATGACGCACACGTTGAGGCTGTGGCTGTAAGTGTAGTAATCATACGAGCGGAGGCGGTTGAGCAGGTTCATGGCCACCGGCTGGGACAGCAGGAGGATGGTGATCGACCGGCTGACATTGGCCGCCGTGGCGATGAACTCGCGCATGTCGGGCGGGGAATCAAATAGGTTTTTCATCACCGCCAGCGCCAGGGTGTTGACCTCTTCCACCTTAACCTCAATGGGTATTGAAGGATCGTTGACGAGGTCCACTAGATTTTCGGATAAGTAAAAGGTCAGAGCCGAAGCGTGGGCGACCGGGACGAACACCGGCTGACGGCCTTCATGGGTGAGCGTTTCCAGCTGATCCGCGCGGATGGGTTCTCCTTCGTTTTTAAAGAGCACAAAGCGTTTTCGCGCGGGGATGTAGCGAAAGAGGGCGAAACCGGCCGCCCGGTCGGGGACAAGATATTTTTGATTCAATTTGATGAATTGACTGGCTTCTTCAGGTAAAGGATGCGATTGGTTTCCATTGACCGGCTGAGGATACGAGGGATTGGGAGAGAGACTTACGACCATGGAAATCCTCGTCAGGAAAGATTTGTACATTCCAACCCTGAATACGCAAATAAGCTCATCAATGATCTATATCGTTACATGACAAGATGTATCTATTTATTATATGAATGTTATCTTATATTCAGGTATTATGCAAGCTCAAATATGCACCGGTTGTTTTTCCAGGGTGGAGGATCGAGAGGGACATGAAAATGGCAGGGGCATACCGGAAGGGGAAAAGTATCGGCCCAGGGTAGAAACATGCCCGTTCGAGGCCCAGGGTTGAAACCCTGTTCGACATCATCTCAAATAAGGCGGTAATCATGTTGATTCGCCCAGGATTCGAGGCCCATTCGAGCCCAGGGTTGAAACCCTGTTCGACATCATCATAGATAAGGCGGTAATCATGTTGATTCGCCCAGGGTTCGAGGCCCATTCGAGCCCAGGGTTGAAACCCTGTTCGGCATCATCTCAAATAAGGCGGTAATCATGTTGATTCGCCCAGGGTTCGAGGTCCAGTTCGAGCCCAGGGTTGAAACCCTGTTCGACATCATCATAGATAAGGCGGTAATCATGTTGATTCGCCCAGGGTTCGAGGCCCATTCGAGCCCAGGGTTGAAACCCTGGGCTGCTATACGGCGGCCCCTTGAAAGGGGCGCTTGGGGAGGAGGGAGGAATGCGTTATTCGAGAAGTGGAAGCGGGAAGAGAGGGATTTTCCTCATCCCGGCCCTCTTCCAGAGAGAGGGAAAATTTGTTGGCGGGCTACGCGGCGCTTGGAGCCCCCCTATTATCGGTGGGCGATGCTCCGCTTTGCGTCCACCCTACGGAGGAGTATCGTTCAGGGGTGATTTTTACAATCATTTTGAAGTGATGCAATCCGGCGATCTGAAAAAATACGCGAAAAAAACGCACTTGCCGGATGAGCCATCAATCCGTTACAATTTAATTCAATCCGGCAAAGCGAATTTTTGTATGAAATCCACGGTTGTTTTTCAAACCCACCATCTTCACTTGGATGAGGGAGAAATCATCCCCGCCCAAGTCCGGTGCGCTCCGGGCGAGCCGCTGGAAATCCAGCCCGGCCGGCATCCGGGAGCCGATATCGACCTGCCGGAGGAGGTTCACATCGCCTTGGCGCGGGCCGATCCGCATGTGCATTTCCGGGAAAGTTGGATACCCACGCCGGAGATGTTCGAGGCGGATCCGTGGCATCCGGCCGCCCAGACGTATGAAGACCTGGTGGTTCAGATCCAACAGGCCAATCGTGCTTATGATGTCCGGCGCGGCTCGCTGGCGGCCTTACGGGGTGGAGTCTGGCTGGCGGGGGCGATGGGCAATACCCCCTGGGCCCCGGTGGGTCAAGAGCGTTGGCGCGCCACCTGGGCGTGGTATCAAAAACAGGCGTGGATCTTTACGCATGTCTGGCCCCGCCTCGAACCGGGCGTCCCGCCCATTCCCGGGCAGGAGGAGAAGGATTTTGTGAGCACGTACGGCGGACCGGAGGCATCCGCCGATCAAAGAAAAGAGATGTATCTGGCGCGCCGGGGGGGAATGCTCTCGTACCACAACGACCGCGAGCGTCCGGATGAGAGTATCGCCGCGTTCCGGCAACGGGTGCGGCCGCCCGATTATCTTTTGCACCCCCTGTATTATGATGGGGATACGGTGCTCGCCGCGCAGCGGGAAATCATCGCTTGGGCCCGGGAAGCCGGTCTGCGCCGCCTCCTGACCCGCCATATTCCGACCGGGGAGGCCTTGCAGATGGTCCTATCCGAACGGGACGCGTCCGCGATGGAGTTGCCGGCGGAAATCGGGCTGGATTACCTGTATTTCAACCGTGACATGCTCGCAAGCCGTCCCACGCGGATGATCAATTACCGGCGGCCGGCGCTTCCCTCCGCATTGGACCAGGCCGCCCTGATCGAACTGACGCGGGACCAGGCCCGCCGCCGCGATCCGTGGACGTTTTTGGGTTCCGATCACGCCCCGCATCCGCGGCAGGCCAAGGCGTTCCGGCCTGATGGATTCCCGGGCAGCCCCGGGACCCGGATTGTGGAGCACACGCATCAAGTGCACGCGCATCTGGTTCACCATGCGGGATACACATGGGCCGACATTGACTGGCTGGCCGCCATCGTTCCGGCCCGGTATATGGCCCAGTACCGGGCGTTTCCCTATCCGGTGGGAACCATGCGCGGCGGGGCCATGGCCAACTTGGTGGTGTTTCATCCCGATACGCCGTACCGGGCCGATGAAGCGCGGTTGCGCGAGTGGCTGCAGGATGCCGAATATCACACGGCCTACCGGGATGAAGCGTTGCGCGGCGAAGTGTGGTTCACGGTGGTTCACGGGATCGTCTTCGAGGCGCGGGAGGCCATCCGCCCCTTGAACGCGTCCCCGGCGTCATTGCCTCGTTATTTTTCCGCCGGATTGGAGGGGGAAGGCTTCTGAACCAAAAGCCGTGTGTCAATTGATGGTATACCGGATGGGCGATACGATTAGGAGGATGGAATCCCGTTCGAACAGGAAGATGTTTGCCATGAAACAGATGCAAGACCTGCATGTACTGGAATTTCAGCCGCTGATATCTCCCCGGCGGATGAAGGAAGAAATTCCGATCACCGATACCGCGGCGGAGACGGTCCTGGAGGGACGCAACACCATCAAGCGGATGTTGCGGGGCAAAGACAAACGCCTGCTGGCCATAGTCGGCCCCTGCTCGATTCACGATGAAAAGGCCGCGTACGAATATGCCGCCCGCCTGGCCGCCCTGCGCGCCGAGCTGATCGATCAGATGCACATTGTCATGCGGGTTTATTTTGAAAAGCCCCGCACCACTATCGGCTGGAAAGGCCTTATCTATGATCCTTACCTGAACGGTTCGGACAATATGGAACACGGAACCCGCAAAGCCCGGGAAATCATGCTCAAAATCGTGGATATGGGCTTGCCCGCGGCCACGGAGTTTCTTGACCCGATCGTGCCGCAGTACCTCGATGACCTGGTGAGTTGGGCGGCCATCGGGGCACGGACCATTGAATCGCAGACGCACCGCGAGATGTCCAGCGGCCTTTCCATGCCCATCGGATTCAAGAACAACACGGACGGGAATTTGCAGTTGGCCATAGACGCCATGTGTTCGTCCCGCGCGCCGCACAGTTTTTTGGGAGTGGACCAGGAGGGGCAGACCGCTATCGTCAAGACCAGCGGCAATGTGTGGGGTCATATCATCCTGCGGGGGGGCCGGAATCAGCCCAACTACAGCCGGGAGGACATCCAGAGAACCGTGGCCTGTCTCGAGGCGGCGAATCTGCCCGCTTACATCATGGTCGATTGCAGCCATGCCAATTCGGGGAAGGATTACCGGCGGCAGGAAGTGGTGCTGACCGACGTGATCGCCCAGCGGCTGGAAGGCAACGAGCACCTTTTCGGCATCATGCTGGAAAGCAATCTATTCGAGGGGAATCAGCCCATTCCCAAGGATTTGTCTCAGCTCCAATACGGCATATCCATTACCGACGCCTGTATCGGTTGGGAAACTACCGAACGCATTTTGCGGGAAACGCATGCCAAGTTAAAAACCCAACGGCAGGCCGCATACCCAGTGGCATAGAGGAGACATGGGGGATTACGATCACGAACGAAAGACGGGGATCGAGGCCGTAAGCCGCGCGTGCCGGGTTTGCCAGCTCGTGCAATCGCAACTGGTATCCTCGGAAACCGTGATTAAAGCCGACCGCTCGCCGGTCACCGCCGCCGATTTCAGTTCCCAGGCCGTCATCAGCCTGGCCCTGCAGAAAGCCTTTCCCGGGGATCCCCTGGCCGCCGAGGAGAGCGCGGCGGACTTGCTGGAACGGGGCGATGAACTCCTGACCGAGCGGATTGTCCATTCAGTCCAGTTCGTCCACGGGCGCGTGGGAAAGGACAAAATTCTCGCCGCGCTCGAATCAGGGAAACACCCGGGCGGCCCGCAGGGCCGGTTTTGGGTGATCGATCCCATTGATGGGACGCAGGGCTTTCTCCGCCGGGAACAATACGCGGTTTCCCTGGCCCTGGTGGAAGAGGGCCAGGTTGTGTTGGGCATTCTGGGATGTCCCAATTATCCGCTCCACTGGCTGGAACCCGAAGCCGAACGTGGATTTTTGTTTGTGGCCGTCCGGGGGGAGGGCGCCGTGATGCGGAGTTTGGAGGAGGGCTGGGAAAAACCCATTCAGGTCTCGGATGTGGAAGATCCCGCGGGGGTGGTGGTTTGCGAACCGGTGGAATCCGCCCATTCGTCTCATGAGGACGCCCGCCGCATCAGTGAGCGTCTGGGCATCGTCATTCCTCCGTTACGCCTGGACAGTCAGTGCAAATACGCGGCCGTGGCGCGCGCGGACGCCTCCATTTATCTCCGCTTGCCCACCCGGGCGGATTACCAGGAGAAAATCTGGGATCACGCCGCCGGGTGGATCATCCTTAAGGAAGCGGGGGGCGAGATTACCGGCCTGCGCGGCGATCCCCTCGACTTCAGCCGCGGCCGCACGCTGGCCGCCAACACCGGGATCGTGGCCACCAATGGCCGCATCCACGCCCGGGTTCTCGAGGCGGCCGCCGCGGTGCTGGGATGGGCTTGATGCTCTAGTTCTATGGTTATCCCGGCGGATTTTGGCGAAGTCAGGCCGGGTGGGATTCCAGTCCGCTCCAGCGATTCAACTCGCGATTGTCAATCCGAATGTTCCCCGCCACGCTTCCCGCATGGAGGACACGGCCAGGCGCATGGCCGGCCGGTGCTGCTTATCGAGTATGGTGAGATGGCCATCGGCGGTGGTTTTGCCGACCGGGTAGAGTGGCAATCCGAATTCGGCGAACAACGCGCGGAGGGGTCCCAGGCGGTTGGGGTCGATTTCCAGCAGCATGCCGCTGGATTCCGAGAAGAGGAGCACGTCTTCCCGCAGGTCCGAATTCAGTTCCGCCAGGCGCAGTTCGAGTCCGGTGGTTTGATGCGGTCCCGCGGCCAGCAGCATTTCGGCGGCGGCGAGGATCAATCCCCCGCTGGAGATATCGTGGGCGGAGAGCACCAATCCTTGCTGGATGGCCGTGGCGGTCCCGTAGATGAGGCCCCGTTCCAGGGCGTAGCGCACTACGGGGACGTTCGCGCCCAGGCCGGCATTCCGCGCCTGGTAATATTCAGAGCCGCCCAATTCGTTGAACCGTTCTCCGGCCAGCACCACGAGACTGCTGGGCTGTTTGATTTCCATGGTGACGGCGCGCGAGGCGTCGGGGAGAAGCCCCAGGCAGCAGATAATGGGGGAGGGGGGGATGGAGCGGCCGCTGGCGGATTGGTTGTACAAGGACACATTGCCGGAGACGAACGGGACCGGTTCTTTGCCGCCTTTGGGATGATAAAGGCTGCGCGCGGCTTCGGAGATGCCCTTGATGCCTTCTTCCAAGGCCCAAAAATCTTCGGGGATTTCGGGATTGCCGTAATTGAGGCAATCGGTCATCGCCCAAGGCACCGCGCCGACCGCGGCCACGTTGCGCATGGCCTCGGCCACGGCGGTGGCGCCGCCCCAGAAGGGGGAGATCAGGCCGTAGAGGGGATTGCCGTCCACGGTGAGGGCCACACCCGCGCGGCAGCCGTCGAGGGGGGCGAGGACTGACGCGTCGGCCTCGCCGGGGCGGATGACGGCGCAGCCCTGGACCTCGGTGTCGTAATGCCGGTAGACGCGCTCTTTGGACGCCACGTTGGGGCGGGCGAGAAAATCCAGGAAAAAAGCCGCGAGATCGTCCGGCGGGTCGAGGTCCGGTTCGTGGAATCCGGGTTGCGGGGCGCGGGCGGGGCGGTCGTAGCGGATGCCTTCGACCACGAGATCATTGGGCAAATCGACCACCAACCGGCCTTGATGATAAGCCCGCATCACCGGTTCTTCGATCACCCGGCCGATCACATGGGCGCCCGCGCCCGAGCAGATCGCGGGGAGTTGCCAATCCTCGTTGTAGATGCGCAAGACCTCCGGGGTGAAGGAGGGGGGCACGCACAGGAGGAAGCGTTCTTGCGTTTCGGCGCAGAGGATGACCTCGGGGGGCAGGTGGTCTTCGGCGGTGTGGACCTGGTCGAGGTGCAGTTCGACGCCGAACCCGCCGCCGGCGCCCATTTCCGAGGCGCAGCAGGCGATGCCCCCGGCGCCCAGGTCCTTGAGGCCGATGGGGATCCCCTGTTCCCGCGCCCGTTGCCGCACCGCGTGGGAGGCCTTGTAGTGGATCAGGATGTTTTTCAGAAACGGATCCGGAATTTGCACCGCGCCTTTGTTTTCTTCTTCGTCTTCCTGATCCAAGGTTCCGGACGCGAACGACGCGCCTCCGAATCCCGAGCGGTCGGTGGGTTTGCCGAGGAGGATCAGGTCGTACCCCGCGCCGCCTTCAGGAACCCGGCTGTGGATGATTTCTTCCTCCCGCAGGAGGCCCAAGGCGACCACGTTGACCAGGCAGTTGTCGTCGTAGCCTTCGTGGTAGACCGTGTCGCCGCCCAGGTTGGGCACGCCGAGCGCGTTGCCGTAGCCGCGGATGCCGTCCACCACGCCTTCGGCAATCGCTCGCACGCGCTCGGGGAAGCGGCCGCGGGGATCGCCGAACCGCAGGGGATCGGCCACGCCGATCACGGACGCGCCCATGCAATCGACGTCGCGGACGATGCCGCCGATGCCGGTCGCCGCGCCCTCGAAAGGCAAGACCTGGGAGGGGTGGTTGTGGCTTTCGTGGGCGATGACCAACCCGTACCGGTGGCCGTGGTGTTCGGTGAAGAAGACGATGCCGGCGTCTTCTTCCGGCCCTTGGATGACCTGGCGGCCGGTGACGGGGAGGTATTTTTTGAGGAGGTGCTTGCTGCTCTTGTACGAGCAGTGCTCGCTCCATTCGATGTCGAAGACGAACAATTCGGCCAGAGTCGGAACGCGGCCCAGGCGGTTCTTGATTTGCAAGGCCTCGTCCGGCGTGAGGGCCAGGCCGGCGCGGCGCAGCGACTCGGCGAGGCGGCTTTCATCGGCATAAATCGGGTTCGCGCCCGGTTCCCTTTTCATTCCACGCACCGTTTTCCAGGAAGGATTAGAAGTCATCGGGGATCGGCTTGGGGAGTTCCATCTGCGGGCGGCCGGCCCGGAAGGTCTCGTCCATCAAGCCAGCCGCGGAGCGCAAGCGGACATTCATGAGGAGCCCGATCCCGATCAGGCTCGCCAGCATGAAGGATCCGCCGTAGGAGATAAACGTCAGCGGCAGCCCGGTGACCGGCATGAGGCCGGTCACCATCCCCACATTGATTGTAATATGGGAAAAATAGAGAGCAACCACGCCGGAGGCGATCAGCGCCCCTTGCAGCGTTTTGGCGGTGACCGCCGTATCCAGACCCCGCATCAGCAGCAAAAAGAAGAGTGCCAGCAGGAGGGACGCGCCCAGAAAGCCTTTTTGTTCGCCCACCACGGGGAAGACGAAATCATGCTGAAACTCGGGGAGAAACCCGTATTGGCTCTGGATGCTGTTGCCGAACCCTTTGCCCCAGAATCCGCCGGAGCCGAGCGCGATTTTGGATTGGTAGATGTTCCAGTTGGAGTGTTTGAGATCCAGATCGGGGTAGAGGAAACCCGTGATGCGCCGTTTTTTGTAATCATCGATGTCATTCCAGATTTTTTCGCCATGCTGATAGACCACGGCGTAGGCGCTGACGGTCACGAGCAGAAACGGCAGCCACACCGTCCACGGGACTTTTTTCACCACCGCGAGAATGAGGAGTCCGGCCATCAAGCCGATCCATACCAGGATGTACACCAGGTCGTGGCTGATGCCCAACAGGCCCAGGGCGGGCGAGAGGATGAGGATCAAGTAGGGGTAAGGCAATCCCGCGATGAACATCATCAGCAGGGTAATGGGCCCGAAGACCACGGCGGTGCCGAGATCGGGTTGTTTCAACACCAGGAGGGCGGGAACCGCGCCGATGACCAGGGGGCGGAGGACATCGGCCAGGCCGTGCCATTGTTCCTTGCGGGCCGCGAGGATCTTGGCCAGGAGCAAGATGGTGGTGAGTTTCGCGAATTCCGAGGTCTGGATTTGGGGGAGCGGGCCGATCTTCACCCAGGAATACGCGCCGTGGGTGAAATGGCCCAATCCCGGGACGAAGCACAGCAGCAGGCCGATGAGGCCCAGAGCGTAGAAGAACCAGGCGTAACGGATCAGGAGGCGGTAATCCACCACCAGGACGGCGGCCGCGCCCCCAAGTCCCAGGACCGCCCATTGGGCCTGAAGAAACCAGCGGGTTTCCCAGAGGGAGCCGACCTCCTCGTTCCAGGTGGCTCCCGCCAGCACGGCCACCCCGAAGGCGATCAAGGCCAATGCCAGTCCCAGGGTGAGAAAATCGATGTCATACCAATTCTTCCAGTTTAACACGGCCGAGATACACATCCACGATTTTTTTGGCGAGGGGGGAGGCGACTTCGCCTCCGTGCCCGCTGTGCTCGACGAGCACGGTCACCACGATTTCCGGATTGTCGAACGGTCCGTAACAAACGAACCAGGCATGGGAATCATGGGGGGGGATCTGCGCGGTGCCGGTTTTGCCGGCCATAATGAAGTTGCTCTCCGGATCCACGATCCGCCGTCCGGTGCCGGAAGGGGTGTTGACCACTTCCCACATCGCGCGGTGGATCACATCCCAGCTTTGGGTGGAAGCCCGGATGACTCCCGTCACCGCCGGATCGAAGGTTTTGATAATTTTTCCGTCGGGCGCGATGACTTTCTGGGCGACGCGGGGTTTGTACACGGTGCCGCGGTTGGCGATGGCGCAGACGCCGGTGCTGATCTGGAGGGGGGTAAACAGCATCCGGCCTTGCCCGATGGATAAGTTAATCATTTCGCCTTGGGTCCACCGGGGGACGGAAGCGGGGGTGGGGAAGACGCGGGCGGGCGGTTCTTCGGGCAGGTCGATATCGGTTTTGGTGGTCAGCCCGAACTCGGTGGCCCATTTGTGGAGGCGGGAGTTGCCGAGTTGAATGCCCACCTTGTTGTAGAAGTAGACATCGCAGGAGAGCCGGACGGCGTCGAACATGTTCACCCGGCCATGCCCGGAGGGTTTATGGCATTTCCAGGGACGTCCCCAGCGGCGGAACACGCCGGGGCAATACTCGGTGGCCATGGGGGATAGTTTCAATTCTTCCAAAAGGGCCAGGACTTCGAAAATCTTGAAGACCGACCCGGGCGGGTAGAAGCCGGCGATGGCGCGGTGCAGCATGGGGCGTCCGGGATCGAGGATGTAATTTCCCAGGTTGGCGCGCAGCAGGTTGGGATTGTAGCGGGGGCTGGAGGCCATGGCCAGGATGGAGTTGTCGCGGGGATCGGCCACGATGATCACCCCGTGGGAGGCGCCCAGGATCTGCTCGGCCGCCACTTGCAAATCGTAATCGATGGAGAGCACGATGTTGTTGCCGGGAACCGCGGGTTCCACCTCGATGGGCGGTCCTTTTTGGATTTCGTTGGTATCCACCTGGACGCGGAGGATGCCTTCCTTGCCGTGGAGATATTCCTCGTACTGTTTTTCCACGCCGGCCTTCCCGACGTAGCTGCCCAGCCGGTAGTCCGCGAATTGGGGGTTGGCCAGTTCGCGTTCGGAGATTTCCCCGGTGTAGCCCAGGATATGAGCGGCCACCGGGCCGAAGCGGTAATGCCGCATGGGCACGGCCACCGGGAAGACCATGGCGGTTTCGGGGAACTCGATGAGCCGCGTCTCGAGGGCCACATATTTTTCGAAAGGCACCCGTTCGGCGATTTTGACCCGCAGATGTTTGTAATTGGGATCGCGGCGGTTTTTGAGATACCGGCTTTCGAGGGTGGCGTAGGGGATCTCGAGAATTTGGGACAGCAAGGTCAACGATTGTTTGACATCGGGCGTGACCGTGCGTTCCTTGCGTCCTTTGATGGGAATCCAGACATCCCAATAGTTGATATCCTCGGCCAGGATGCGGCCGTTGCGGTCCAGAATCATCCCCCGTTTGCTTTGGATGGGGAGTTCGCGGATGTAGTTGCCCGCAAAGCGTTGTTTATAGTATTCCTGCCGGTAGACCTGGATGCTCCACAGGCGGAAGACGAGGATGGAAAAGACTCCCATGACGCCAAACAGAAACAAGTGGACCCGCCGGTCCACGTGGGGGGATTTCAAGGTCAAAAGGATTTTGCCGCGCCGCATGGGGTTCCTTTCTCCTTACGAATACCGGTCCGCGAAGAGAATGGGCGGACTCCGCCGGGGCAACCGGACGGGGCGCCGGGGCCAAGGGGTCAGGGCGAATCCGAGGCCGGTGGCCAGGAGTCCGGCCAGGACATAGCGTTGGGGCCAGGAGACCGGGATCTCGTAATCGAGGTTGGAGAGCCAGAAGATGACTTCGCCGAAGCGGACCAGTCCGCCGGCCAACGACCCGATCAGCAGCCGGGAGAGGGCGTACTGGGCGAGAAACATTTTCCGGATTCTGACGAGGCTCATGCCGGCCAGGACGTAGAGGAAGGAGTGGAGGCCCAGGACATCGAGATACACGGCGTCCCAGGCCAGGCCGGCGGCAAAGGCCCAGCAGTACGCTTCGCCCAGGGGGCGCGTGAGGGTGACGTACACCACGGCCAGCAGCAACAGATCCGGCGACCAGATGCCCGCGTTGAAGGCGACCCGCGCGAGCAGATCGAGGAAGAAACCGGCCAAGAGAATCAGGGCGGGCCGCATGTCACTCTCCCGTGATCAGGGGGAGGACATCCTCCCGCAGGGGTGTGTTGAGCAGGATGAGGACCGACTTGACCGAATGGACATCCACGGCGGGCCGGACCACGTAGCCCTTATCGGAAGTGGCGTCGGAGACAAAACCCGCCAGGAGATTGCGCGGAAACACCAGGCCGGTGCCCGAGGTGAAGACCCGCTGGCCGGGCTGGGGGCGCATCATCTCGCCGCCGGGAGAGACCAGGTGGAGATCGGTGAGCAGCAGGTGGCCGCCTTCTTCGGAGCCGCGGAGGATGCCTTCGTAGGAGGAATCCTCCACATAGACGCCGATGGCGCAGCGGGGATCGGTCAGGGGTTGCACGCGGGCATGGTGGCGGGTGATTTTGTGGGTCCGCCCGACCAGGCCGTCGCGGGTCCACACGGGAAGGTTCACTTGGAGCCCGTCTTGGGCGCCGCGGTTGATAATCAGGGAGAGAGCCATGCGGTTGTCCCGGAAGAGGACGATGGCGGCCACGGAGGGCACCATTTCTTCGCGCGGGAGGCCGAGCGCGTCGCGGTAGGCCTCATGGCGGCGGAGTTGATAGCGCAGTTCGAGGTTTTCCTGTTGCAAGCGGGCCATTTCCTCCCGGAGGGTGTCGAGTTCTTGTTTGGCGCGGAAATTGTCGAGGACGGAAACGGCGAGGCGCCATCCGGAATCGTGGGCGTTCTGCAGAAACGCCGCCGGCACGAGCAGGGCGCGGGAGAGGGGAGAAGAGGAGAGAGTCCGTTCCTCGCCGATGAAATACAACATCAGGCCGGTCGAGAGCAACAGCAGTCCCGTGCCCAGTGTTTTGGGACTGAGCCAGGGTTGTTTTTTCCGGCGGCTGGACGCTCGATTTCCAGTCTGGAACCGCATCGGCACTCCCTCCCGTCCGCCGGACCGCGGGGCGGTCCGGCGAAACCGGCCGGGGAGGATCAAATATTTTCCGCCGTCTGGATGACGGAGCGCAAGCGGTCCATTTCATCCAAGGCTTTGCCCGTCCCCATGGCGACGCAGGTCAGCGGATCATCCGCCACGATGACCGGCAATCCGGTTTCCATGGAGAGGAGTTTATCCAATCCCCGCAGCAGGGAACCGCCGCCGGCCAGCATGATGCCGCGTTCCATGATATCGGCGGCCAGTTCCGGCGGGGTTTCTTCCAAGGTGGTTTTGACCACTTCCACGATGGCGTTAATGGGTTCTTGCAGGCATTCGCGGATCTCCTCGGAGGTAATGGTGACCGTTTTGGGGAGCCCGTTGAGGAGATCGCGGCCCTTGATGTCGATTTTTTTCTCCTCGCCGATCTTGTTGGCCGATCCGATGCCGATTTTGATCATTTCGGCGGTGCGTTCTCCGATCATGAGGTTGTAGGTTTTCTTGATGTGGGACATGATGGATTCGTCGAGTTCGTCACCGGCCACGCGGATGGAGCGGGCGACCACGACGCCGGAGAGGGAAATGACGGCCACTTCGGTGGTGCCGCCGCCGATATCCACGATCATGTTGCCGGACGCTTCCGCGACCGGCAATCCGGCGCCGATGGCGGCGGCCATCGGTTCCTCGATGAGCATCACTTCGCGGGCGCCGGCGCTGAGGGCGGAATCCTTGACGGCGCGGCGTTCCACGCTGGTGATGCCGGAGGGCACGCAGATCATGATCCGCGGATTGACCATGCGCGTGCGGTTGTGCACTTTGTTGATGAAATACCGCAGCATGGCCTCGGTGACTTCAAAGTCGGCGATGACTCCGTCCTTCATGGGGCGGATGGCCACGATATTGCCCGGGGTGCGGCCGAGCATGTTTTTCGCCTCGCTGCCCACCGCCAGGACTTGATTGGTGCCCCGGACGATGGCGACCACGGAAGGTTCGCAGAGGACGATTCCCTGGCCTTTCACGTAAACGAGGGTGTTGGCCGTGCCCAGGTCAATCCCTAAATCCCTGGAAAACAATCCTTTCAAACGAGAAAACAGCATGCAAGCATACTCCCCTTCTTCCGCTTATTTCGGCAAGGAATGGGAAGAAGTTGAATGAGATCGGCGATGTTGGGTTCGACCAGACTACTATACTCTCAAAACCGAAATCCCATAGCCCGAATCCATTCCTTCTTTTCCGGGACGAGAGGGAATGGCGGGAGAGGGGATGGCCCGCGGCGCGCGGCACTTTCCCGCCGGTGGCGGCGCAGGGGTCCGGGCCCAGGGTTTTTTCCCGGGGCGGGCGGGAAAGGAGGGCGGCCGGGTCATACAGCCACCTCTTCGGACGCCAGATCGTCCGCCGGATCCGGGAGGGCGCGGGGTGGCGCGGCCTCCCCGGCGGCCGGGGGATTCATGCGTGTCACATTGCTCTTCATGAATTTCATGGAGTAGATGCTGGAGACGCCTTCCTCCGCCATGGTGACGCCGTAGAGGGCATCGCACATTTCCATGGTCTTTTTGCTGTGGGTGATGATAATGAACTGCGAGCGGTCGAGGAAGGAGCGCAGCATGCTAGTGAAGCGGCCGATGTTGGTATCGTCGAGCGGGGCGTCGATCTCGTCCAGGAAACAGAAGGGGCTGGGTTTGATTTCATAAATGGCGAAGAGCAAGGCGATGGCCACCAGCGCCTTTTCGCCCCCGGAGAGGAGGGTGATGGATTGGAGTTTTTTCCCGGGCGGCTGGACTTCGATCTCGATGCCCGCCTCCATGGGATCGCCCTCTTGCAGGGTCAACTCGGCGCGCCCGCCGTTAAACATGCGGCGGAAGGTCTTATTGAAGTTGTCTTTGACTTTCTCAAAGGTTTCCAGGAAGCGTTCCACGGTAGCGCCATGCAGTTCGCGGGCCGTGTCGAGCAGGTTGGCCTTGGCTTTGTCCAGGTCGTTTTTCTGGGCTTCGAGGAAGCCGCAGCGCTGCCGGACCTCTTCGTATTCTTCGATGGCTAATTCGTTGACCATGCCCAGTTGGGCGAGGCGGCGGCGGTAAAAATCGATTTTTTCGTTGATTTCTTCATCCGGACGTTCGTCGCGTTCGCATTCCTCTTTCTCCGCGAGCAGGGCGAAGGATTCCTCCAGTTTCCGCCGCCAGTACTCTTCTTCCACCTGGAGTTTCATCCGTTCCTGTTCGATGGTTTCCTTGTGGGCGCGCCATTCCTCATGGGCCTGGGCGAGGGAAGCCTCTTCGGCTTCCACTTGTTTCAATCCGGCGCGGAGAAGTTGTGTGGTTTCCTCGAGGGCGCAGACTTTTTGCCAGACGGAATCGCGTTCCTCGCGCAAGCGCTGAACGGCGTTTTTGGCCTCCTCGATGGCTTGTCCGGTTTCGACGCGGCGTTGTTCTTGCTCTTCCGCCAAGGCTTGTTTTTCCGCGATGCCATCTTCCAGTTCGCGGATGTGCCGGGTAACGGTCTCGATTTCGCCCAGCCAGCGTTCCCGGTCTTTCTTTTTCTCGAGCAGGGTCATGCGGAGGGAGGCCGCTTGTTCCTGGAGCGCGGCGCGGTGTTCGCGGGCCTGCCGGACGCGGCCGGTCCAGGCGTCGATTTCCGCCTCCAGCGCCGCTTTTTTTTCATTCAGTTGGGTGAGATGGAGGGCGCGCTCCCGGGCTTGTGCCGCCCCGGTTTCGAGTTCCCGCCGGTGGGCTTCGCACTCGGCCTGAATCGTTAGGCGGGTTTGCCCGAGGCGCAGGATTTGCGCGTTCCGGCGGTCCAATTCTTCCCGGGCGGCTTTTTGGCGGTTCTGGAGTTCCAACCAGGCTTGGCGGAGCGTGTCACGTTCCCTGACGAGATCTTCCAGAGAGGTCTGGACCGCCTCCAGGCGGGTTTCCAGTCCGGCGCGTTCCGCCTCCCATTGTTGGACTTGCCGTTCCAGGCGGGAGATTTCGGTGGAGCGGCTGAGAATTTGAGAACCGGCATGGGCGCCTCCGGTGACGCAGCCGGAACCGTCGACCGTATCCCCTTCCAGCGTGACCAGGCGGCCGCCGGGGGGGAGCCGGTGGCGGAGCGCCATGGCCTGGGGGAGCGAATCCACGAGGTAGGCCTGATCCAGCAGGCGGTTCACCAGGGGGCGGAGGGAATCCTCGCAACGCACAAACGAGGCGGCCCGGGGAAGGGCGTCCAGTTCCGGCGGGCAGTCAGCGGGGGGTGCCGGTGAGGTTCCGTTGGGCTTGGGGAAGAAGGCAACGCGGCCTTTTTTCCCGGCCCGCAGGCGGCGGATGGCCTCGAGGACACATTCTTCGTTGCCAGTGATGACCGCTTGGAGTTTTCCGGCCAAGGCGGCGTCCAAAGCCATTTCGTACCCGGGTTCGACCTGGATGCGTTCCGCCAGGGTGCATACCAGTTCGGGGATGCGTTCTTCCTTGCCCCGGAGCAGGTAGCGGACGCCTTCGTCGAAACCCGCCAGCCGGGCTTGCAGTTCACAGAGCGATTCCAGGCGGGTATGAGCCTGTTGCCCGAGGCGTTCGCATTGCTGCAAGGCGGATTTGAGTTCGGCATGCGTCCGGTTCAATTCCTCCAGGCGGTTCAGAACCGCTTCAAGGCTGGTTTGCGTGCCGGCTAATTCTTCCTCAAGGAGCCCCTCCTCGGCCGCGAGGGCGTCCCGGCGGGCGGTGTGAAGTTCGATATCCTTCCCGGTTTCGTCCAGTTCCCGGGTACGTTGTTCGAGCCGGGCGGTATAAAATTCCCGGTCGCGTTCCCAAATCCGGAGTTGGTTTTTGGTTTCGGTGATTTGTTGTTCCAAATCAAGGAAGGCCTGGCGGCGCTGTTCGCCGGTGGCTTCCACCTCGGTACAATCGCGGGCGGCCTGTTCCAGCGCGGCGGTGAGTTCGTCGAGTTGGTTTTGCGCCGCGGCGGTTTCCTGATCCAAGGTTTCGACCTGGCGGTGAGCGTGAGCCACGCGCTCTTGATCTTCCTGCAGCCGCCGGGAATCGGTTTCGCACTCATGGAGCAGGCGGGATTTGAGTTGCCGATACTCAGACAACCGGCCGGTCAGGTTGGCGATATGCTGTTCCATTTGTTCGAGCCGGGCGGAAGCGGAGGCGTATTCGTCGCGCTGCCGGCGGTTGAGGCTGTCTTGTTGTTGCAGATTGGTGCTGAGATCATGGCGGCGTTGGCGGATATCCCGTAAGCGGGTCTCCAGGGATTCCAATTGGGCCTTGACATCCGCCAGCCGGCCGGCGCAGTCCGCCAGCGCGGCCCGCAGTTGGTTTCCGGCCCGGAAGTGGGCGGTGTATTCCACCCGTTGCAGGTCGAGCCGGTATTTGCGGGCCAATTCGGCTTGTTTGGCCTGCCGTTCGAGAGAGCGGCGCTGACGTTGGAGTTCGGTCAGAATATCCTGCAGGCGAATGAGGTCTTCCTGCGTGCGTTCCAGTTTGCGCAAGGCTTCCTGGCGGCGGGTGAGAAAACGGGCGACGCCGGCGGCTTCCTCGAGCAGTTCGCGGCGTTGCTGGGGTTTGGCGTTGACGATCATATCCACCCGCCCTTGTTCCATGAGCGAGTAGGAATTGGTGCCGATGCCCGAGTCGAGGAACAGGTCGGTGATGTCCTTCAGACGGCATTTCGTGTTGTTGAGGAGATATTCGCTATCCCCGTCCCGGTAGAGACGGCGGACGATTTCGATTTCGCGGTAGGGGGCGGGAAGAATGCCGTCGGAATTGTCGAACAGCAGGGAAACTTCGGCCATGCCGGCCGCCGCGCGGGTGGCAGTGCCGTTGAAGATCATATCCGACATAGCCTGACCGCGGAGCCGGCGGGGATTCTGCTCGCCCAGCACCCAGCGGATGGCGTCGGAGATATTGGATTTTCCGCAGCCGTTGGGTCCGATAACGCCTGTCACACCGGCATCGAAGACCACTTCCACCTGATTGGCAAAGGATTTGAATCCAGAAACGGTTAGTTTGCGGAGATACATGCGAACACCTCAACCGAAGCGGCAAGCCTGCTTGCCAACGCATCACCAGATATCACGCGCCTATTATAGATCAAATTGGATGGAAACATGAAAAAAAATACCTCCGATTGCCAGAGCGAAGCCACTATACCCGGGGGGAAAATCAAAGTCAACGCGAAAAAACAGGATAGAGGGGTTATTTCACATCTCATCCACAAGATATAGTGGCATATTACAGATAATTTAATTATTCAAATTAGGGCACTTAGCGTGGAAGGGCCGAAAAAGTTATCCACAATCCCCAAAAATTCACCGGACTGCCGGGCCGATCCATGGAGGCCAGGTCAGGCCAAGAAGGTATTGACGCGGACGCGGATGGAGGGTGGAACCATTTACCTTCCTGCTTCGTGGTGCCCGGTCCGCCGGCAGACCTGGGGAATCCGGTACAAATCCATCCCGGTCAGAAAACCATGGGACCGAAGGAGATAGGGAATCCTTCCAATCCCGGGTGAAGATGGGAATCATCCGGAATCTTGAGAATTTGGGGAAGGCTTTGGCGGCGTGTGATCCGGATAATGAAATTGGGTGATCTTCTCCAGTTCCTCCAATGTCATGTCCCGTTGTTCCCGGAACGCGCCGGTGTCCGATAAAAAGGTTTCATGGAGACTCAGCACGCCGGTTTGGATATGGGTGGCTGCTTCCACCAAAGGAAGGCAAATTTCTCCCGTGGGGTCGTTTTTCCGGGCGGATTCGATACCTTCCTCGATCCGTTCCAAGGTGATCATGCATGTTTTGTACGCCACCAGCAAGGCATTCAAGTAGTTAAGAAAGAATGGATCGGATGATTCCATCCGGTGTGCTTCGGCCTGCACCTGTTCGAGCTGGCCGATCAAATCGTCGATCACATGATCGCGGAGAAAGCGTCTACGGGTCATGAGTTGTTAACCTGAGCCGTCATTTTCCGGGCGGCCAATGCCCGTGCTTGGAGTTCACGCACGCGATAGGAGGTAAAGGCCAATCCTCCATCCTGCCTTGGGGCCAATGAACCCTCATTGCTCCATAACTTATTACTCCATAACTTATTGCTCCATAACATAAATCCGTGCGTCGTAAGGCGCGAACCGGTCTTCGAACGTCCCATCGCGAACCGGGATAGTCCGGTCTTCGCCCAAAATCGTAACCTGAGACGAAGCGGGGGGTTCGCGGAACGAGAACACCGCGTGGGCGGGTTTGTTGCGCATGCCCACGGTGAAAATATAGGTCCGGCCGGCATGGCGTTTCACCATTGCCGCGACG
>Ga0116166_1000914_pt1 | contig 27491 bp, 47 predicted proteins | sample AD_JPNMR2_MetaG_FD_89884 | JGI IMG/M metagenome (GOLD analysis project Ga0116166, IMG submission 89884) | Active sludge microbial communities of municipal wastewater-treating anaerobic digesters from Japan - AD_JPNMR2_MetaG | ecosystem: Engineered > Bioreactor > Anaerobic > Digestate | place...
ACACCAACATATACTGACATTTCATTATATCCTGCCAGCACATTGGAAAATCCGCCATCTGAAAGTGATGTAAGAAGTGGTGTTGTTTATGGAATTGGAGATGCTTACACAGGAACTTGTGCAGTACCTCCGCCTGAAAGTGTAGTAAAGAATGTTCCTGTAGATGATACAGTAGGAACTTGGGCATTTGATGATGAGTTGATATTGAGATTAAGTCATTGTGCAACAGTAGAGAGTACAGGAAGTCAGCTGGCTGGATTTAATTGTGGTTGTGAATAGTAATATTATAGAACGGAGTGTAAAACCTACTCATCACTTTAGCACAACAGAAATATAATTTCACAGGACACAAATAAAAAAAAAGACCACTTATGTGGTCTCTTTTCAATTCTCTCCATAATATTGTACTCCATCATCATTGATGGTTATATCATTTCCTTCTCTGACATTATAAATTAAATCAGCTAAAGTTGAAGATATTGTTCTATTAGCATCTGATTTCTTAATAAAATATTTAGCATTTTGTAAATAAGTATAATCATCACCAAAAGAATCAATGTATTTTTTAGTAACTTCTAGTACATCATCCCAATTATATTCTGGATATTTATCAAAAAACCAAATAAAAGCATCCTTTAATTCTTTAGGATTTCTCCTATAACCAACTGTACTACCGTGTCTTTTACCTTTAGGAAATAGTTTGTTATATTGAACTATTTTTTCATCCCATTCTTTTGTAACAATAGTTTTCTTTACTCTTGACATAATCCTTTCAGCTTCTTTAAGTAACATTATACCTTTAGAAGTTACTTCATATCTTTGAGTAACATCATTCTTTTTTACCAATAACTCTTTTTCTAATTTATTTATTTCTAAATCACTCCTAACATAATTAGTATAACCTAATTGTTGTGATAAAGTAAATAAAGTAAAGAAACCATTAGGTGTTATTTTATTTGCTATTAAAAATTCAAATAATTTTTTCATATATCAATTATTTTTTTGTATCTTTATAATATAAAGAAATCTTGACAAGGTACTAAAACATTCTTTTGGTTTCTGGTTTCTTTAAAGAAGTCCCCTTTAGCTTAATGCTTTAGGGGGCTTTTGATTATTCTGTAATTAAAATATAATCACAATCATATGTAGTTTCTATTAACATATTAAGATGTTCTTGTTCTTTATCATCTAAATCATCATTAGATAATATGCTAAACAAATCTCCGTAATATACCTCGTCATCTAAATTAGGATCAGTATTTACAAATGTCGGAGATACTTCATCTTTTATTCTATCTTTTATTATCTGTTTAATTTCAGATTTGCTAATACTAAGCATTGTTAATTTTTCCATCTGTGTAAATCAAGTAATAATTAGGTTTATTAGAGTTTCCTCTTTCAATTTTTAATACTTTTTCATTATTAAGTAAACTAGAAGGATATCCTATAAAAAATATAGGACCGCCTTCAAAATCTAACAACTCTCCTTCTCTTATATATTGTGATTCTCCATATATTGAATATAATCCTACATCTAATTGTTCAATATATCTTTTATCACCATACCTACTTATAATTGTTTTCATTAATTATTTTCTTTTATATCAATTATATCTTTATCTAACATTTTTGTTTCCATTTTTATTAAAATTTATGAAAGTGGCAATTGCAGATGAGCCGTTCAATAAGATAATCACTATCCTTTTTGACAATTGGTTCTAACAATTGCTTAACCAACTCTTTCTGTTCTTTAGTCATTCGTGGTTCTATGGGCTGACAAATTTGACCACTATCTATCATTATAAGAATTTCTTTGTTTTGGCTTCTAACTGACTTATCAAGTGATTTGCCAGTAAACCACCTTGCACTAAAGCATTCAGGTTTTGTTTTTAACATCTCAATTACTTTTTCAATAAATAATTGTTCGTGTGCATCGTACTGATTGCAACTGCCACTAACACTGCATTGTTGCAATGGAGGCTGATGTTTTCCAAATAATCTTTTATTACAAGCTAAACAATAATCAGTTGGCTTATCTCTTTCCTCTACCATACAATATTCATCTTAATAAGTTCATATCTTTTGTTTTTAAATTAACTTTTGTGGGTGGTTTATTTACCATACACTCGTCCGTTATAGGGCATTTAAAAGAACCTTATCAATTTCATCATCTGTTAATTCGGTGGTTGTTTTATACCCTTTTAAAAGTCCGTATTTTAATACTTCTCTAACTTGGTCTTTTGTCATTGGTTTGCCTTTATGTTCAAATACTTTCCAACTTTTATTGATTTGCTCTAAAGCTCCTGCTAAATCTGCATGCATTTCGTTTATTATTTTATATTCTAAATTATTAACGGTTTGGTTTTCGAGTATAACCAAGTTCCTGAATTATATTGACATCAGATGTTGAAATTATAGAACCATCTAAATATTCAATTTCAATACCTGTAATCAACATATAATCAATTGTCCAGTTATACCAAACACAATCCCAATAACTTCCATATCCATGAATTTGTTTACTTTTAACTGGTCCAGTTACTTCTAGTACTTTTTTACCATTACCATTATAATCATATTCACATTTAACTCTATCATTAACTTTATTATATGGAACAACTGTAAATCTAGCATACTTTACAGTTTTTTCTGATAGATTTTTCCAAATAATATTACAACTAACACCACCTGCTGAGTTTGGACGTGATGTGTAATATTTAATAATTTCAATAGAATTTTTAAAAGTTTCAAGTTCAACAACCTTCAAACTATCCTCAATTCGTTTTTGTTCAACAACCTTCAAACTATCCTCAATTTGTTTTTGTCTTAAATTATCAGATTGTAATTGATTTTTAGTTGAAGTATCGTTTTGGTTACAACTAACAATAAACATTGTCATTAAACACATCATTAGTGTTATCATCATAATTTTTAAATTTTTCATTTTTACTTCGTTTTTAATTGTTATTTAAAAAATATTAGTTAGTGGTAATAGCTACCACAATTATCAATAGGCTTTACTTCTCCACACCTTGGGCATTTTTTATGCGTATAGCTCTCGTACTCATTTGGTTCGTAATAATTTTTCTTGACGAATATTTTCATTTATGACATCTTTTAAAGAAATATTATTTGACAAAGATAATAATATATCTGCATGACATGGCATATACTCACCTTTTTTATTAAAAAGAGAACAAAAACAAGCTAAGTCCAGCCCACGCAATTGTTCTAAGTTCTCAGCCATCCACTTAAATCTGTCAAACTGTATGCTTGCTTCTATCTCATCTAAATAAGCATAGCACATAGCATTGTTCAAAATACATTCCTTGTAACGCTTCACGGCTTCTTCTGCTCCTAATTCCTCCACACGGAAAGGATTTCCCCACTTTGTCGGTCTGCCTACGTATTTTGTGTTTTCTGGCATCTTATAGCCTTTTGTTCTCTTTCTTTGTACTCTTTTCATCATTTCTGCGTTTAATCCGTTTTATTTTTACAGGTTCATATACTCACCGTTGTAGGCAATTAAGTTGCCCTCCAATAATATGAACACGATCTGCAATAGTTAAGCCAGTCTTTATCTGTGTCTATTCCTGTATGTCCGCATCTTGGGCAACTTAAATGCCTAATTGAAGTTGATAAAATTTCCATAGCTTTATACTTCCGTACATAATCAGAATACCTACCTTTTTCTTTTAGCATTTCGTTTGCTCTTTTAATAGCCATTTCTCCAACATCTTTGTTTTCATGCTTTTTAAGATAAGCATATAACTTTTTAAAATCGTCAATCGTTCTTTTGTCAAGATTATAATAAGTCAAAGATGTCGCTTTTACTTTTGAGAGTATTTGTTTTACTTTTGCCATAACATTATTTCGGTTTTCTATACTCCGAAAGATTTTAGTTTAAAAGGGGTTTTACTTCTCATAGCCCCGAACCGTTATAGGAATTACATATTTGTAATAATTCTCTATCTGTATAACCTCTAGGGTCTATTGAGTCTTGAAATTCTATTTTAAATAATTCTTCTGATGTAATATTTCAAATAATTTAATAAATAATTCTTTGAATGTACCATTATTATCAACAATATAGTCCCATTCTGTATATTTATCTAAAGATGTTTCTGATTTGTGGTCATCTAATAAAGTAATTCGATTCTTATGTACTAAAACTAGATCATTATCATTGTCTATAACATTATAGAAATTATTTCCATTGTAAGATTCTACTACTCCGTACCAATTTTGAAAAGGTTGATCATTTTCTATAACATAAACAATTTTTCCTATTAATCTATTAACTCTAATCAAAATTCCTCCTTTATCTTTAATAGCTTTAGCTTCATTAGGGAATCTAACATCTGTAATAATCCAATTACTATCTTCTTTATAATCATTAAAGAGACTTGTAATCCAAATATTAGGATGTATTAGATTCCTCATTCCTTCTGTCCCAATTAATTGCATCATTAATCTAGGAGTCATTTTTATTAAATTATATTTATTAATAAAATCAGGATTATTATCTGTATAAGCTAATAATTGATCATTTGGTAATTTATATGTCCACCATTCTTTAGATAATATTTTATTTTTAAAAGATTCATCTTCCAAATCTTTTACATCACAATTTATTAGTAAAGCGACTATTTGTTTAATTTTACTAGCAAATTGTTTTTGTTCTGTCTTTTTAAAATCATAGTCATATCCAAGAAGATATGATGCAAACATAGAGTCTGCATCTAAACCTTCTTTATAATTTTCTATGATAAATTGCATCATGTGAGCACTGGTGTTTTTTCCAGTTTGTAATTTTCCTGATATTCCGATTATCATATAAACATTTGTTTTGTTAAAAATCCCGCCAAATAACCAGCAGATTCTTTATCATATATACCACATTCTTCCAATATAAAATCTTCAGCATGACGTTTTTCATGTCCTATTGTAGATAATAATTCTTCTGGTGATGTAGCTGGGAATATAATTATTAATAATTTTTGTGCTGTTCTGTCTATATAAGTCATACCAGCATTTTTAGTAGAATCAAAAGATTTTGATATATCTCCTTGAAATTCAGCTTGAAATAATTCTGCCCAAGCCATCAATTCAGGTACATCTTCTTTTGTTTCTATTTTTAAAAAAGTTATATTCCAGTCATACAAAGGAACATTAAATATTTTCTTAATCATATAATTCTGAGTTAATTGCTTTTAAAGTCTCATCAATTTCATTTTCATCTAAGTCAATTAAACTTCTGTTTATTGTACCATAGAGAAATTGTAAATTTTTATTACTAGCAAATTTATCAGTATTACCTTCAATAAATATTTTAAGTTCTTGTATTTTTTTTATTCTTTCATTCCAATCCATATTTACTGGTTCTTCATAATCTTTAACTTCATATTCTACTATACCTTCTTCATCATTAAATTCCATTCCCTCAATAATAGATTGGTAAATATAATCTACACTAGATGCTTCTACATCAACGATTAATTCAATCTTCTTTCTTACAATCATAATCATTTGAATTTACAAGTTCCTCTTCATATACAGCTATTGGTGATGGTAATGGTTTTGGTAAATAATATTCTAAATAATCATTAAATACATCTGTAACAGCACACATATCATCTATCCATGTTGCAGGATGTGATTCTTGCAGTGCTAGTGCAATATGATTAAATAACACCCAACCATTCATATCATCATCAATATGATAGTCAAATGAAGGTTTTATCATTTCTTTTTTAATTATATTTAACTGCAATGAAGACAATATATTTTTGTCAAAGAATAATTGTCCTATTGTTAAATAAAATAAATCTTTAGGTAAAGATATAGTTTTTAAATCATCTTTATACTTTACCAATAATTGCCAATAATTTCCAGAAGTCTGGAGAAATTCTTTAATTTTACCATGTGCTAATATATCTGCTTCTCCTTTGTGTACTCTTTTAAAATAACCAAATCTGTGATTATTTAACATAAAACTAACTCCTGTAGTTTTAATAGTAGCACCTAGCATGAATCTAAAAGCATACTGTTTGTTATAAGAATTTAAAAATGTGGCTGATAGTTCTATTTCAGGATCAAATTCATATTTAAGTTTAAATGTACCTAATGCAATTTGACCATTGTTAGAACTTCTATAAGATTCTTCAGTAATCTCATATCCCGCATTTTCTACTTCTTGTCTAATTTTGTCAATAATACTCCCATGTGATATGGGAGTATAAGTGTTTGTTTTTTCAGGTAATCGTGCATTTATAATTGATAAATATGCACTAGAACCACTAATTGCTCTTTTCATATTATTAAATTTAAAAACATGGTGCGAAACTTACAGCTTGAAATGCACTAATTTGGACAGTTGCTATGTTTTGTATTAAAAATTACAATTTAATTGTACTGGTTTATCTTCTATAGGACCTTGAATATTTTCAATTTCCTCATATATTTTTGTTAAATAGTAATTTATATTTATATTATAATCTTCCCATTCTTTTTTTTCATATTTATTAAATATGGTTTGCATCCATTTTCCACTTTCTGTTTGTATTTCTCTTCCATCAGGATGTCTCTTGACTATTTTACAACCAGAATTAGATATATAATATCTTACTATTTTATTTAATTTTTCTTCTTTATATTGATCATGTTCTATTGATAACTTCCAAAATGTCCAATCTCCTTTAGCTTTAATTCCAGAACAATAATCATAAATATTTTTATTATCTTCTAAATATTTTTCAGGCTTTATATCATTTAAAAAATAATTATAAATTGCTTTTGGTATTATTAAATTAGATTTATTTTTATGTAAATGTGTGACTTTATGATTTTGTAAATCTTCCCATTCAAATCTACCTTTACATTTAGGAGTCTTATTTTTATCTTCATATATTCCCAAATATGAATTTACATCTGCTATAATCATTTTATCATAATTTACATGTTCTAATTGTAATTGAGTGAGTTGTTCCCATTCTTTACAAATTTGTTGATGTAATTCATATTCTGATCTTTTAATTCTTACTGTTATACCATCTGTATTGCTTTGAATTACTTGAGAATATGATAATTTAGTAGTTAAATTCTCAATTAACATTAAAATCATTAATTGACCATTAACTGTTGTTTGCATTGTATAGCGACTATCAAATAACCATGAATGTTTTTGATTAGAGTTACCATAACTTGCGTTGGCACTTTCTTTAAACCCTTCTATTATTGCTTTATCTCCTTTATCTTTTTTAGCTTTTTCTTTTAGTCTTACATCTACAATATCATGTTTATAAACATCATAAAATTCAGGTCCTAAATGTTCAGGGTACATTTTATTTACAACAGCTATACTTGGATATAGTGAAGCTACATCAGAATCAACAATTATATATTCTTCATCTGATTTATATATACCTGCTGATAGACATTGATGTATTCCACCTAAACCTAAATTAAATTCGTATTCTTTATATTTTACTACTTTTTTAAAATCTCCTTTAGTATTATATATTGTTAATTCTTTTATCTCTTTTAATAATTGTTGTAATATTTCTGTTTTAAATTCTATATAATTAAATACAATATCTTTTAAATTAATAGAATGTCTTGTAATTCCTTTTTGTTCTTTTAATTGTTTTTTATCTTTTCCAGTTTTATCACAGTATAATTTTAATAATAGTTCACTACCAATTTTTGTATTAGAATAATTTAAACAATTTATATTATATTTTGCTTTTAATTTTATTCTTAAATTTATAGCATTTAAACTAAGTTTAAATATTTGTTTAGTAGTTCTTACATCATTAATACAATATTCAACTACTATATTTAATGTTTCTATATCTTCTATTGGTTTATAATGCTCATGTGGCATTTCTTCTATATTTTCCCAATCCATTGAATATTGTATCCATTTTAATGAACTTCTTTTATTTTGATTATCCCAGTGATTAATTTTATATACATCTAGTACTGGTATTCTCAACTTAAATTCAGGATAATCTAAAAATTCTTTTCTATCTGATCTAGTAATTATGTCTTGTGCATAATTATAAATTTCTTTTGTTATTTTTTTATTTGAGTGTTCTGATAATTCCTTATGATTATCAAGAATAAATTCTGTTATTTGACTATCAAAAGCTAAATTATTAAACCCCAAATGCCAATCTTGATATTGGATATTTTCTTTATAAAATGCTAAAAGCAATGGTAAGTCATTTTGATAAGGACTAATTATAAAAATATGTCTTTCATTTGAATGTAAATCCTCAAACACTGCTACAAATGTATTGATTATTGTTTCATAATCATATATCCAATATTTCTTTTTTCTCATTATAATACCTCTTCTATTATAGGATGAGGATAATTAACTGCTACAGTCTTTATAAAATCTAAAATATCTTGTTTAGATTCTATGTAATATTCATAGAAGACTTCTCCATCTTCTCCTTCTTTTGTCTTTACTGAAGGTATATTTGTTTTAGTTTTAGAAATTACAGCTAATATACAATCTTCTGGATTATACATAACTTCCATAAATGGACAATTATCCATTATTGGAATTAATCTAAAACTTGGTTGTCCATTCCATTCTGCAGAATATATTAACATCTTGCTTATTCCATCCATATTATCTATTTATCAAAAATTCACCATATTCTACACTCTCTTTAGATAAGTTATAAGTTTCCTTTTCTCTATCTGGTGGTGTACCTTGTTTATCAAAAAGACATAATTTAACTTCATCAAAATTCACATGATCAAAACTCATTATACAAGTTTTAGCAAATTGACTTAGTAAGTGATACTTACCAACTGAAATTAAATCATAATCTTTTTTAAATTCTGATAAATCAAATATATAAGCATATTTTTTATCAGTTACTGGTACAGTACTTTTTAATAATTTATGTTTGGATAAGACTTTTTCATTAAAACTACTCCAATGTTTACGATTTACTTTATAAATGCATATTAATAATTCACCTTCCATGCCACTACAATACATGTAGGTTTTTAAAGGTTTTATGCTTCTTTTACTTTGTATTTGTAACAAAGGATAAAGAAATATAAATGATTTCTGAATGTTATTTTTCATATAATCAATTCTCCTCCACATTGTGCAAACTCATAAGGCAAATCAAAAATTCTATTTGCTAAATGATAATTTGCTTTTTCAAAACATTCTTTTGTTGCCTCTTCCCATTTCAATAAGGTAGTGTCACTTACTAACATGGTTGCAACTTGTTGATAACAATCTATAATTAAAAATCTAACTTCAATTTTATAATTTTCTCTATAATATATAGAGTTTTTTACTAATAACACATAAAAAGATACTTGCATCCAATATCTATAAAAATCTATAGATTCTTTAAATGTAGTTAAATCTTTATTTGTAGTTTTAAAGTCATTTATTTTAATCAATTTATTATCATGATCTATAACTAAATTATCTAATATACCATGTATATTAAAAGCATAATCAGTTAATTCACAAGTTAGTTCTATTTCATTATAACTTTCTACATTGATATTAAAATCATCAATGGTTAGTCCTAATGCTGCTCTTATAACAGGAGATTGTAATGCTCTTTCAACAGCTCCTTGTGCAAACTCATAAGTTTCTTGTGTTATAAGAGTTTTACCTCTACAATTTTTTAAATAAAACCAATAATCTAAATGTTTAGGAACATCGACAATTTTAGCAATTCTTTGTTCATCTGTTTTTAAAGATTGGTATAAATTCATATCTGCTAACACATCAAGGATAGCACTACTAAATTCAATTAACTCTTCTCTTTCATCACCTTCTTCTTTGAGTATAGTATAATACTCAAATACAGTATCTATTACTTTTTTAGGATTTTCACTAGGTAATGAATCAGATACAATTTGATATTCTTTATCAAACTTATCAGGAGTTAACAATAAACAATGGATTAATTTACCTTCTATTGCTGCTGTAGTATTAATATCATCTCTTTGTTTTAAAATATAATGTTTATAATATAAAGCAGGACTATATAATAGTTTATTTAATCCAGAATAAGAAATATAAGGCTTTGTACTAAAAAATTCTTCTTCTTTAGCAATTCTTTCTGAAAATCCTTCTTCTATAGTGAATTTTTTCATATATTACCTTTATAGAATTTTGACATAATGTTACTATTATAACTATCATTTTCAAGTACTTCATACTTAAATTGATATTTAACTTCACAATATGTCATATATTTCTTAGAATGACAAAATTCTAATATTTCTCTCACAAAATACTGTTCACCATATTTTTTAATATCTTCTTGTAATTCTTTACAAGAACCAAAATATGTTTTCCAATTAGATTCTTTTACAATTACTTTAAATTTTTTTCTAGTTTTTGTAATTGTTTTCTCTCTTTTAGAAATAGTAGATCTATGTGAATTAAAAAGTGCTTTCTTACCCACATAGATTCTACCATTTATTGTATTTGTAATTTTATAAATAAATCCTACACAATTTGTAGGAAAATCGTCAAGAGATAATATCTCTTTGTTGTCATAAATCCAATTCATAAAAGTTTTTTATGCAAAGTTACAATATTTTGTAAACTCTTGCAATAAAATCTTTATCCCACATTACTAAATAATCATTATCCTTATATTCAAACAATGCACCAAAATTACCATGAGATATTTGACCATTCTTATAAGAAATTAAATCTCTTCTTCTCATAGCAGCTAGAGTAGAAGGATGATTTACTAACTCTAAATTTAAGTTAGTAACTGTTTCTTTTTTTAAAGCAACGGTATCATTAAGATATGTATAAAGATATACTTTTTTATTATCAAACTGATAATAAGTATCATCAGCTTTACCTAATGGTATATTAGGAAAAAATATAGTATTTTTGGTATTAATCTTGGTATACCACCATAATTTTAATCTATTCATTGTTTAATGTTTTATTTATTAAAGGAACTACTTTTCTTCTTGTTTCATCAATACCATGTGTTTTTAGTATTTCTGCTGGATCTTTTTCATAAGGTAAATGACAAAATTTTAAATTATAAAGTTCTTTATATTTTTTCATATTACTTATACCTGCTATGTCATTGTCAAAAATAACAATAATGTTACTCTCTCCATAAAATCTTTTCAGACGTGTTATGACAGGTTTTGGTAATAAGGTATTCTCACTATCAACACATACAAAATCTCCTCTAATTCCTATTGTTTTTAATGCCATCGCATCTTTTAATGATGATACAATAAAACAAAATTCAGAATTAGTATTTTGATCAGAACCTTGAATATAATCAGAAACTTTTATAAATTTTTTTTCTTTATTAAAAGGTTGATATATTTTAGCAAGATTACCTTCTTTATTACCATAAAAATAACCATAAATATTTTTATTTTTAACAGTAAATTCTTCTACTATTTCGTCTTCTACAACAAAACTCATTGTATAAGATTTTAGAGGTTTAACTTTATGTTTTTCTAGCATTTCAATAGTAATATGATAATCATTCCAATATTTAATATTAGAAGTTTTCCATTTATCTACAACAAAACTTGTAACTTTCCAACCTTGTAATTTAATATTTTCATTATTTATTTCGCTATTATAATTACTTTTTTGATAATCTTCTTTTATTCTTTTCAGAGCTTCACTAAAAGAACATTTCCACATCAATCTCATAAATTCAATAGCAGAGCCTGAATGACCTGATGAAAAATCTTTAAAGGTATATTTGTTTAATTTTCTATTATAGTATATAATAAGAGAAGGAACAGAGTCCTTCTCATTAAATATACTTTTCATTCTAACACTTTGACCTTTAAGTTTTCCTAATTTCAAATAATGACTAAATATCCAATCTGCAGGAATATCATCAGCTTTAACTACATATTTTCCTACATTTATCATATTTTAATCTTTAAAAAGGATCTTCATCAAAAGGATCTTCATTAGGTATTTCAATAACATCAACTGTTGTTTCTGTTGTTACTGGTATACCTCTTTCTGTTTTTATAATATGTTTTTTTTCATCAAATGGAACTACACCATCTTCTTTCAAAGATACATAATTCTTCCTATTCTCATACTTAGCAAAATACATATTATAATTAGGATTGTTATATCCCTCTGTCCATTTTTCTTTACCTGCTATAGTGTAATAAGCCCATAAATCTGGATCACACAAATATTTTTTAGCAACAGTTACAAATTCGTCAATATTTACATCTTTTTGCAAAGCTGGATCTTTTTTCATCTCATTTAATACTCCTAATGAATGAGCTAAACGAGCTAAAAAATTACAAGCATTAGTATCAGCATCAATTACTTTACCATCTCTTTCCCAATCTTGGAAAGGATATTGACCATGTCTTACATAAGCAATTCTACCTTCATAATGACCTTTTGAAGGATCATTTTTGTCAATAGCAATACCTATAAAACCATTACCTTCAGGTCGACCTTCTAATAGAAATGTTAATTGTAATTTGTTTGGATCAAAAGGTGTTACTCCAGATTGAATATCTACTATTCTACACAAATGTGTTCCAGGAGTTAACACTTTACTTACATCACTACTAACATTAAATTCATTTACATTAAATCCCATATAATTATTTATTTATTTGTTTATTCTATAAAAATTTTATCCCAATATGTTACCAATCTTTCATTCTCTGTACCCACATCTATTAATTCAGATATTAAAATATCTTTATTTCTTAAATGAGCACTTCTAGAACCACAAGCTACTTCATCACTTGTGATAAATGAGATATAGTTCTTTGTTCCTTTACCTCTATATAAATATCCAATAGAATCACTATCAGAAGCTGCAATACGAGCTACTTTACCTGTTAAATCTAAATCTAAAGAACTAAATTCAGCACCAGCTTTATTTATCATTTTGTCCTTAACATGCCCAGAGAAAATAACATTATCAGCTAATGTTTTAATATAACCTAATACTTTTTCAAAAGCAGTCCATAAAAAAGGATATCCTGCCCCATTAGGTAAGGATAATATACTTCCATATTCTAATTTACCTTTAGTAAACCAATTTTTACCAGGTAGTGTTTTTGAATATAACAATTCAGCATAAGGGACACACAGTTCTTCAAGCTTGGTTACAGTATCTATAATAAGATATTTATAAGGTTTTCCTGCTTCTTCTATCGCTTTACCAATATCTCTAATATCTTCTACTGAGTTAGCTTTTAAAATTCTTCCTGATACATAATCAGAGCCATTTTCTAAATCAATAAGAAGACTATTGGGTAATTGTACTAAAGCAGATGTCTTACCACATTTTGGTTTACTAAAAAGTATAAGATTTCTGGGATTTTTAATTTTTGCAGGAGCAACCTCCATTGGTAATATTATTTTCTTTTCTTCCATTCTCTTTAATTAAATCATTTAACCATTGTTGTCTCGTCTTTGGGACATTGTGTAAAATACAATAAAAATCTCTTATTGTCATAGAACTAAAAGGACTATCTTCCATAGTCTGTAATTCTAATGTTTTAAGTAAATTATTATCTATTTTTTCTTTATCATCTATGTGTGTTATAGATTTCTCTAAACATAGTGTTAATTGTTCATACTCTACTCCTATGACTTTATAGGGTATTTTTTTTGATGATATACGATTAAACGTATCATATTCAGAAGTGGGTTTGTATTCTAATTTGTATAAACGTCTACAATTGTTTTTTACATTTGGTATGTATTTTCCATTTATATCAGTTGTAACTAATTCAATATACAATGTTTCCCCTTCTTTTGGCATTTCACTTTCAAAGAAAGTTATACCTTGTTTTTCTCCATCCCATTCTTTTGGTTTGAAGATTAATCTAGTTGTAAATTTAGACCTGTCTATATTATTTTCTACAAAATAATTGTCCCAAAATTCTATAAAATCTTGTACGTAATCATGTGCTACACTCATTTCTTTTCTTTTTTAGGTGGTGGATCTACTTCTAAAAAATTCATCTTTGCATAATCAGCTTTATACCAATGTATCCCTAATTCTCCAAATCTGTTTTTTAATATGTGTGCTGCTATTAAATATTTATCAGATAGTTCTAAAACATATGATTCTGGACCATAATATTTTAATTGATATTTCGCAGGTCTATTGTATGCTATAACAACATCAGCACCTTGCATAAAAGCATCTGATTGATAAATATCAGCATCACATGGAAAATTGGATAATTTACCTGGTATTTGTCTTTCAGCACTATCAATATCTCTATTTAATTGTGATAAAATAAACCAAGTAATAGGTAAAGCCTTTTTAGTTTCAATAGTCATTGCTGCTAAATTTTCCATAGTCTGCTGTTTACTGGTTTCTGAAGCATCCTTTTTAACAAGCATAGTATGGTCTAATGTAACAACAAATGGTTTTTTAACAAATTGATAAAAAGCATATAATGTAGCTTTCATTTCTCTAACAGTCATTGGAACATCTATTATATATTCTTTTCTATTAGCTTGTTTTGAAACATAATTTTTTACTTTTGATAAATCTTCAGAAGTTAAATCTATCATATTTTTATCTTTAGCAGACAAAAGGTATCTTAAATTCATATTATTTGCAGAAGCTATTTCTCTAGTAGCTAGATTTTTTCCTGACATTTCAAATTGGAAATGTAAAATATAGAAATCTTGATTTTTGTTTAATTCTTGTATTTGTCTTGTTAAAGATGCAATTAGTAGTGATTTTCCTACCCCAGGTCTTGAAGCAAGAATATAAGAGTTGCCCCATTCTATACCATTCAGTCCAATAGAATTGAATTGTTGCCAATGAGTTTTTAAAGATTTTATATCACCAGATGCCCTTCTTTCAATATAATTCATACTCTCAATAAGAGCATCACTATATTTTCTCCAAGGCATTGGTTTTGCATTATCTGGTATCATTATGACAATATTAATGATAAGTAATAATTACCATTTAATAGGCAATTGATTATTTTTAACTAATAGTTTATCTATTTCATTAAAAATATTTTTATAATCCCAATCTATACTAAAATCAAATGTATTAGGTATATCATCTAAATAGAATTTAGGATTAGAATCGTCAACTAAATAAGCATATTCTTTTGCTTTTTTACCTACAAATACAAAAATATACTTTTTCTCATTTGATAGTTTATCTAACAAATAAATAATAAAAGGTTTCCAAATCTGGTAGTGTAACAGACTTCCTTCTTTAATTATATCTGTTGTTAAACAACTATGTAATAATAATACTTCTCCTTCTGCAAAATCAGACATGTCTCTTTTTAAGCTTCTTCCAACAGCATTTTCAAAATACTTAAATTCAGAAGTTTTTTTTACTGTATTAGGACAAGCTATAGGAGTACCGTTGGACCATCCTACTTTTTTATAAGGAGAATCAAATAAAAATACTACTTTTAATTTATTATAATCACATATTACAAATGGCGTAAATAAGTCTTTAATACCAGGAGTAAATCTTCTTTCTTGTTTAGTAAATTCAAATAATTCTGTAATTATCTTTTTAAAATCATTACTCATAAGAAACCACCTCAAGGTATTATACCAAGAGGTAGTTCTTACTTTATCTTGTAATTTTTCAATTATTTCTTCTAAATCCATAATTTAATTATAATATCCTAACCAATCTCTAATTAACAATTCTCTTTGTTCATAAAATATGAAATGTGGATATTTTTTTTTAGCTTTTGCCATTAAAATTCTGAAATCTCTATCACAAGCTGTTAAATCATGATGTTTATATCCCTTTAAAAATAATAATATGGCATTTTTTTCATATTCTTTTTGATTTTGATAGTGATCTAAATAAAATTCACAACAATCCATTATATCCAATAAAATAAAGAATGGAACGTCTTCTAATAATATTGTTTTAAATGATGAAAATAAAGATTGTGATTTCATTATTACTTCTGTACTTGTTACTTTTTTAATATAATATGGTTTATCTTCTAAATCCCTCTCTAATCTTAATTCTTTCTCTTCCACAGAATTGACCATATTTACAATTTGTTCTATAATTTCTTTATTAAGTTTTTCAATTTTTTCATCAATAATTAATTTTTTTTTCATATCTTTGTATATTAAAAATTTTAAACATGATTGATAGTTTTATTAAAATGAAAATAGTAAATGGAGTATTAACTCCATCTACTAAATTTGACCAACGTAAATATGATTTGTTTATAAAGGCTATTCCTCCTAAAGAAGATTTAGAAGTTTACATTACGTACACAGAAGGTAAATTGGGAACTTTAGCACAATTAGCTAAAGTACATGCTATGATACGTGAAATATCAGATTTTACTAAACAAGATTTCTTTTTAGTTAAAAATTCTATAAAAGAAGCATGTGGATTATATAACATATCTTCTACTACTCCTTATACTAAAACATTAAAATCTTTTGGAGATTGCTCTATAGAAGAATTAGGAACAGCAATAGCAAAATGTGAAGAAATATTAGGAATTATATATGCTACTAATTAGCTAATTCTTCTGCATCTATCTCTTTAATTTGCCCTTGTTCTTCTGCTAATTTTTCATAAGTAGCACAAAATATAAACATAGTTTCTAAAGCTTTTTCATAATCTGATAAAGGCTTTTTATCTTTTATATTTTGATAACATACTTTAAGTTCTTCTTCTGATTTAAAAGCAATTAATTCATTAACTACTTTTTGGATATTACTATAAAATCCAGCAGCTATAGGAATATTTACTACTCCTTCTATTACTTTTATTTTATTCATAAATAAATTATTTTTTCAGGATTATAATCTTGTAAGGCTTTTTTTACCCATGTTTCATCAACAGTATCTTTATACATTAATATATGTACTACTGCTAATTCATTAACAGGTAATCTTAAAAGCCTTCCAATTTTTTGTTTGGTTACATACTCACTAGCAAAAGTATGTAGAATAATAGATGCCTTTAATTTAGGAATATTAATACCTTCTTTTAATTGCTCTACAGAAGCTAAAGTTAATATTTCACCTTTTTTAAATTTATCTAAATTTTCCTCATTGTTTTTGTTTTTAGAATGATAAACGTAATCACATAGTCTATCTGCTTGTTTTGTTGTATTACAAAATAATAAACATTTATTGTTAATAGTAGTAAGTAATTGCTTTGCTTTTAATTCTTTAGATTTAAATTCTTGCATTACTTTCATTCTTAACAATCTATATTGTTTATTATAAGGATCTTCATCAATTTTCTTTGACCAATAATTATATATGTTCTGTTCACTTGTCATAAATGTTTTGCCAGATTTAGTTTTCATCTGGATGTTATTTTTATTATCTAATGCAACAGAATGTACATAAATTTTATAATCATTTAAAATTTTATCATTAACAGCCTCATCTGTAATATATTCATATACAATAGGAGCATAAGCTTTTAACATTAAAGCTTTTTCTGATTTAGGATGTCTTGGTGGAGAACCTGTCAATCCTAATATTTTACCTTTGTAATGAGTTAAATAAGTACCATGACTAAATTTAAGATTATGTATTTCATCAAAATATATAACATCATAATCAAAAGTAGATTTAATAAATGATCGGTATGTTACAAATTCAAAATAATCTATTAAATATTTTTTATTATGTTTTATAGCTTCATTTAACCATGTATCTTTAACACTTAATTTAGGAATAACAACAAGAAATTTAGCATCTGGTTTTTTAGCCAATTCTTTTTCCATATCTGTTAACCCTAATAATGTTTTACCAACACCAACTGAGATAGCAGCTGTTCTTCTATTATATTTAGAAATTTCTAAAAAACTTTCTTCTAATATTTCTTGTCTTGTTTTCATATCTTACTATTCACTAATTTATACAAATCTTCTAATGTTTTTAATTCATCCCATTCCCAATCTTCAATAATAATAACAAAATGATATTCTAATTTATCTAAAATCATATCTTTTTCTGCATCTGTTATTTCTAAATCTTGTTTTATTCTAGCCTCTGGAACAAAATAATTTTCATCAAGTCTATATAACTTCCTCTTGTAGAATTTTATTTATTTCTACAATAACATCTTCTGCTATATCCATATTAATCCTTTTTAATGTGATTTTACCTTTTTATAATTATCAGGTTTTTCTTTATTTATAGAGGTAGTTTCATTTTGTAATTTATCTCCTCTGGTTGATTCTCTTTCTTTATTAACCCAATAGATATTTAATAATATTCTGTTGGTAAATTGTATAAATTTAGAAGGTCTCTTCTCACTCCATAGCAATAATCCCTTTCCATTAATTGCATCTTTTTTTGTACTACATCCGATGCAATAATATCCTTTAAATTTCTTCATTGTCGTCAACTGTTAATCTATCTTCAGACAAACCTAAATCTTTAGCAATTTCTGGATTAGTTTCAATAAATTCATGGCAAGCAAGACAACATGGTAGCCATGTTTTTACATCTAATAAATATTTTCCTCTACCTCTTTTATGATGGATTGTAAGTTCAATACCTTGAACTTTTCTTCCCATGCACACACCTGGTATTTTAGCTTTACAAAATCTATTTTCGGGTTTTGATAAATATTTGAATCTTAGTTTCTTATATTCATTCATAGTTCTAATTCATCAATATTTATAAAATCCTCGTCCATAATTTTTTCATCAGGATCTAAAGATAGTAAATCTTTAATTTCTTCATCTTCAAAATCAGTATAAACATCTTCATCTACATCAAATTCTCCATATTTTAATACACTAGCAGCAAAAGGATCATCATAATCTAATCCTTGATTATCTGCTATAAGTGCTTGTATATCATTATCAGATAATGTAAGATAAGTTTCTATATTAATTTCAACACATATCCCAGTAGGTAATTGATAACGCATAACATAAAATTTTATTCAAATATAATGAATATAATAATATGATATACATTATCAATTTATTTTACTGAAATGAATAGCTAATTTCCTGTACTCCCCCAACCAGGTGTATTTGTACTGTTAACGTACAATGCTTTTTTTGCCATAATTTTAAGTTTTGATTAACTTAAAACTAAATGATTACATTTTTAAAATGGACTATTATCTTCATTATTATCAACAGGTGATATTTCTTCTTGTTCTAATGAGTCTTCTCATTGAGATATGGATTGTTTTAATAATATCAATGCTTCTGCTGCTTTTTCAATACAATAATCTTCTTGTACTTTGTCAAAAGGCATACTATCATCAATATCTGGATGAATTTCTATAAATTCAGATAAAGTTTCTAATTTAATAATATCCTTTCTTGAATTAAATCCTCTCATATTCATTTGAGTTTTTAATTCTTTAATAAGACTATGTTCAATGGCTTCTTGATCTACTAATATTTTAATACCACCTGTTTTTTTATCCAGAACTTGTATTGCTATTAGTTCGTGCAGGTATAAACAATCAGAAAATCCTTTGTAATAAGTACTTGCAAACAATAATCCAGATGTAATGAAAGTATACTTATATTCTTTTCTCCGATAATTATCATATCTATAATTACCATGTAGAAAAAAACATTCCATACCCATACTACAATGATCTAAAGTTTTGTAAGTTCTAGGTATTACTTGGTCTGCCTTTTTCTCAATAATAAAGTCATGAATATTAGCATTTAATACAGATGCTCTATTATCAAACCATTGATCATACTCGTCTTGATAAATCCATTTATAATTTTCAGTTTCTTTAATTTTTACAATCATAGTAAAACGCTTCAGTTAATTCTTTTACATGAAAAGGTACTTCACAGATATTTTCTTCAGCATAATAATTTATTAAGTAATTAACAACAATTTGTGTAATTCTTGAACCTATCATCATACCTACATAAGAAGTTTGTTTAAAAGTACAAGGTCCTTCTTCAACTTCACTATCATCAAATAGTGTAGCTTCATATTCTTCTTCTCTTCCTGGTACTACAGCAAATACCTCATATAAATTAGCTTTCATTCTTCCATCTATAAACAATCTTCTACTATTTTTAGATTTCCATGTTTCAAAAGCCTCCTTTCTAGTTTTCATGTTATCTAATCCTGTTATCATAATTGGATGATACATTTCAGAACTATAGGGAAGATTATAAATAGTACTTCTAAAAGGTATAAACTCTTGCAAAAGATCTCGTAGAGCGTTTACTTTAGGTTTACCTACATCACTTTTTCTAAAAAATTGACATCCTACATTATATTCTTCTACTGTATCAAAATCTACAATATGATACCTAGCAGGTATAGTTTTAGCTAAATTGTATAATGTATTTGAAGAAATCCCGCCTGCACCAATAATCATTATATTTTCATTTTTACTTTTTTGATACCAGGGAGCATCTTTAAATCTGTTATTGTAATTCATTTAATTTTGAAGTTAAAAGTTCGACATAAAGAGTATAATAATCTTCATACCCTATAAATTCATTTTCTAATTTTTTTAATTCTTCAATTGCACCTTGATACAATTTCTTTTTTTCATATTTCAAAAGGTCTCTACCAAATATTTCTAGTAATAGTTCGTCAAAATCTTCAGCCATGACATTTAATAAAGAATTAGGATCTATTGTACCCTGATCATGTTCAAAAAATAATGAGTATAATGCAGTTTTAGGATCTTGTAATTTACTAATATCAGGGTCATATGCTATGATTGCACTAAGAAATTGTGCAGGTGTAATTTCTTTTGTTAAATCTACTTTTGTTTCTTTTTCATTCCAATCAAAATAAGGATAAAGTGTAAATTGTTTTTGTAATCTGTTATAGTCATTTGCAAATTCTATCTTTTTTGGTTTTTTAAGTTCTGCAATCAAAGTATCTAACCAATCTCCTTCTTCTACAACAGGAGTAGGTGTTTCAACTATTAAATCACTAATGATTATAACATCTTCTTCTTTTTTATTTTGAAAAGTTAATGATTTACCATTAGGATCTTTAATAGTATATTCATTATTAAATTTAGCTTTAGAAGGAAATGCTATTTTACATACATATTTACCATCAAAATTTACTATCAATGATAAATAGAAATTATATCTATTAGCATTAGTAGTTAATTCTGTAGTGTCTGTACTACTAAAGAAACATGACATCCCAGCGTGGCTGTGAACTAGTCCCCTATGTGCCTCTAAAGCTTCTTCACATAAATCATATGCAGGTAATATTTTTTCATTATAATCAAATTCTGTGTATGTGTGAGAACCTATATCCATTGGATATATAAATAAAGCTGTAAATTCTAAATCTTTAAGTTTTTTAAAATCACCCTTTGTAATTTTGTAAAACAATGGACCAGACCATTCTACCGATCCTACTTTTTTATGTAATTTGTCAATAATATCTTGTACATTCTGTGGAATAATTAATTTTCCAATAGATGCGATATTAATTGTTCTTGGTGTTGTTTCCATAATATAAATTTTAATTTTTCTTCAATGTATTTTATTACATTGTTTATTGTTTGTGGATCTAATCCTGTTGTAAATACTGGAGTTGGATCAGTATTTTCTATTTTTAAATAAACATCTTTTCCTTTAAAAGTTAGTACACGTTTCCCACCCCATAATCTATTATAAGCATCATAAGTTAAATCTGAATTTATTTTACATTGTTGTCCATCAATTATTAGTTTTGGAACATCGTCAAATTCTTCTGATAGTTTTTTAATTTCATTTATTGTGTCTTGTTTTAAAACAAGATCTTTAGTAGAAGTATATTCATAACTAATAGATGTTAATTTATTAATTATTGTATTACCGTATTTTTCTATTTCCTTGTAATTATAGTTGTCATTTGATTGAGAAATTGGTGTATAAAAAGACAAATCATTTTTTACACGAGATATTTCTCTATAAGGCATTCCACTAATACTTTCCCAAGATAAGTAACTATCAAGAATATAAAATAAATAATCCATATTTAATATAAAATCTTTCTTTGAAGTTGGTTTATTAAATATTCTCTTCATTGGAGTATTATCAGATCCAAAACAAAAATAACGGCTACAAGCATCTCCAGCATATCCATTACAATGAGAAAATAAATAATCACTTCTACATTCTGAACTTGATAATGTTCCTCTATATAAAGCACATAAGCGAAACATACTATCAGAAACATGTATCTCAAGATAAACATCTTTCATTTCATGTTCTAAAGTATTTTCACTTGTTATTTTTATTACAGGAATATAAATTAGTAATTTGTTCTCACCTTTGATTAATTCTACATTATCATGACCATAATGTTTTTTTGCAATTAAAAATGCTATGTCTAATGTATCCATATTTTCAAAACAATACAATAAATATTTTTTATATTTATCATATGTTAATGGAAATAATTTAGGATAATTTTCTTCAGATTTTATAAAAGAATCAGAAGTAAGCTGTATTATATCATATTGTTTTTCTTTTGTTGATAAAGAACATGTTTCAAAAAATGTATATTTACCATGTTTGTATAATTTTTTATAAACATTGTCATGTTCATCTATATAATAATCATGTTTCTTTTTTGCCAATAAGTTTTGTAATTCTTTATCTGTTAATTTTTCAAACCATTTTAACATATTGCTAAAAATTAGTAAAGGAGAGTGACACTACACACTCTCCTTTAGCATTAATTACATTCTTTTTCTCATTGCTGAATATTCAGCATCAAGTTCTGCAATAGTAGTTGTATCTACTAAAATTTTAGTTGATACATATCCTTCTGGAATACGTTCTACTATCACTTCTTTAGTCATATTTCCTTCTACAATAAGTAAATATTTCTTACCAGCTTCAAGTTTAATAGTTTCAACTTCAGAAGCTTCATTTATTACCATTTCATAAGTTTCTAAAAACTTATTTAAAACTTCTGTAGAAGCTATTGTATAATTAAAAGGAATAACAACACCAGCTTTTTTTAAAGCTTTGATTTTAGCCTTTGCTTCTTTATGACTATAAGCACCTGATTTAGCTTTTTGAGGGAACACAAATAAAAGAGTATTTCCAGGAGGAAGTACTGATTCATCAAAAGGTAAAGAAGTTTTAGTATCCCTTACAACAACAGAAGTATTATTCCAATTAATATTTACTTCTTTCTTCAATTCACCTAATGTAGTTGCTGATGTTTCTACAGTTATTAATTTTGCTTGTTCATCAGTTTTGATTTTAATAGTTCTTTTTTCCATATCATTAAATATTTTTAAAAATTTATTTGTGCTACAGTCATAATAGCCAAATTGTACTCATTTATTGAGTATATTGTAATTGCATTTTATAAAGTCGTTTTTATTTTTAATTCTTTATCAACATATTTACTAACATAAGTAATTAGTTGATCAGGGAGTGTTTCAATATTAGTCATATCAACATAATAATCAAACATTTGTTTTGATGGTATATTTCCTTGTATAGTAATTTGAATCACTTGAAATCCTAATTTTTGAGAAGCTATAACCATATTTCTTGTATGTTCAATAGCCATTTGTCCACTATAGTATCAAATTTCATAGTATTTTATAGCATTATGAAACTTGTTTGTAAGGATAATATCCTTTCAGGGTTATCCTTACTGGACTTACTACAAAGCCCTTTATCTCATTAGTCGTAAGACAGTTTGGGATTGCCTTTCGCATTATGTTTCCACTACCATCCCAACCTGGTATTCACAGGATATCTTAATATTGAATTAATTAAAATATCTACTTCTAAATTTTCTGATTTGATATTACAACCTATTATTTTTTCTTGATTAGGTAAGACTGTCATATTTACAGTCTTACCTATTTTTATTAATTTTGTTACTATCATTAACTAATAAATTTAATATGTCCATTATTTCCTTTTAACTTATTCAAAACTTCTTCGGCTTCCTTTGTTAATTTATTTAAAGTATCAATACTTATTGATGAAACTTTACCTTTTGGAAAGTATTTTATTAAAAGTTTATCATTTTCTTCTGGACTTAACCTTTCTATTTCATTTAAAATATTCATCATATGATCAAGTTTAGCTTGATCTTCCGCATTCATTTCTTTACTAATAATTTTTTTAGATATTTCATCATAAGCATTACCTAAAAATGATAACAATCCTTTTAAAATAATTGGATTACCTGTCATAGCACTTTCTATATTAAGATTAGTACCTTGCTCATTACATTCCATAATAATAACAATATACGGATGTCTTTTTTTTGATTTGTCAGAGATTATTTCTCTTATTTCATTTGATATATATTTCATGTTCTTATTTTTTCATATAAATTTTTATACTCTTCTACCTCTAGTAATAATGGTAGTATTTTATCCAATTTATTAAAAATACTATGCATTAAAGTAAACCATTCTTGATTTTTTATATAAATAATATCTTTATCAGATAAAACTCGTCTATCAAGAGTTCCTTCTTTTGTTATAGATAATAATTCCTTTTCTTCAATACTTTTATTATAATATGATATTTTAGATTTTATCAATTCATATAATAATAAAAGTTCTTCATTTGTTAAACCATGATATTTTTTATTACTCATAATGTTGGTTTTAATTCATAAAAATTAGTAGGTAATAGTCTTCTCTTAATAAATTCTTCAATAATATCTTTTGGTCCTATGTTTAATTTATTAAGCGTAACTGATTTTGGAATATGTAAAAACCAATCACTATCTTTTATTCCTGTAGGACGATGTGGAAAAATAGCATTCATTAATTTTGTTTCAGCTTGATAGTATTTTTTAGCCTTCATAATATGTAAATATCTTTTGGCTTTTTCATGATCTTTTACAATTTTAGTTATTTGTGCAGAAGTCATTGTAGCTCTTTCTTCATTGCTATAATTATCAAGACCATACATCAATCTTCTATACATTTCTCTTTGAATAGCATTTAGATGAACTTTTTCACAAGTATTATTTACTCTTTTTTTTCTAATAGTTTGTTGTACTGTTTGAATAGGATCATACTTGTAAAACTTATTAAATTTACTAGTTCTTACTATAATACCATTCTCGTTACAACTTATTACTTTATCATTTTTACTCATAATGTTTATTTTTTATTAAGTTATATTCTTTTACTATGTTTTTTATCTTATTTATATAATTAGGGTCTTCGGCATAAACATTACCCAAATAAGACAAATACTCTTCATAAGATTTATTATTAAGATATAAACACTGATAAATAACATAATCTAATACACTATCCCTCCATGTTTTAAAATAGGCAAATCCATATCTACTACCAATAGATGTAGTAGGTCTATTATCTGTAGTTTTCATACCAAACAAATTATTGTTTAGTTTAAATAATGGAGAATTAAAATTATCAGATTCTAATCTTGCTTGTGCATACACTATGTCAGAATATTTTACATTTAACATTTCTAAATAATGAACCAGTTCAATTTCAGAAAATGTTGTATCTTGTTCATAATTTGTATTTATAATAACAGTTTTTATAGGATTATTATAAGACGCAAGTTTTACAGGATTAAACACAAGCAAAATACATAAATCAGTTATTCCTATTATTAGGAGTAAAATACTGATTATTAAGTTAAATTTAATTATTTTATTCTTCATATATGATATTTAACCCTAAACTTTTTGCTATTTCTACTTCAATACAAGCATTATATGACACATGATATCCTTTTAATACATATATATCAGTACAGGTAACTAAATGTTCAATACATCTACTCATAAATTGTAGTGGTGTAAATGTTTGATTTTCTTCATCTGTAAAAAGTTTAGTAGGGTTAATTACTTGATGGGAAGAAAATTTATTTTCTGCTGTTTGAAATTTATTTCTAACATACTCCCACCCTTTATCTAAATCTTTTGATATACTACCACAAATATAAACTTTACCAATACTATGATGATAACCATGTGCTATAAGATAAGCTTCTAATTCTTTATATCTTTTATTAAATGATTTATCAAAATCTTTTAAATTATTTACTTGTTTGATTGAATGCATTACTGTAACACGATTCTTATTACCTATTAAAATACCAATGTTAGCATAAGATAGTTTTGTGTATTTTCTAACAAAATAATGAGATAACTGCCTTATTTCTACTATCTGTCTTTTTCTTACTTTGTCTTTTATTTCACAATCTAATTTGTAATTATTAATATAATAGTTTTTTATTGCTTCATATATCAATATTGCTTTTCTTTTTTCACTTGATGTAAATTCTGTTTTACCTGTTAATCTTGACGCATTACTAACATTAGCACTGAATGCCATAGGTAATAACATTAATGTTGATTCCATTCTTTTATTTTTTTAGTTAATATTAATTTTTCTTCTTCTGTTAAAGGAATAATAGGATATTGTCTTTTTGTTTTAGGATTTGTATTTTTTTTAAACCCAGTTGCTAATTGTTTTTTCCATTTAATTACGAATTTATTTGGCATAATTATTTTGTATTTAATGTATGATATATAATTTTTTTATTTTTATATTGGTAATATATTCCATATAATTGAATATAGACCATTCTAAGTAGTTTAAATATTTTTCAATATCTATAGTCTTTCTTACAAATATCTCTGTTAAAATATGCTTTAAATGGATTATTTCATGTCTCACTAACAACACTTTAGCAAAACCTTTTTCTTCATATTCTTGAGGAATATCTGTTAAATAATTATTTTCCATCATAATGTTAAAAAAAAAGGAATACTTTACATATTCCTCAGTTGTTAATTATAGTTCTTCATTCTGAGAAATAGAGTGTACCTTCCATATAACCTTTATAGACAATAATAGCCAAGTTTTCAGGAATCATTTTTATAGCAAAAACCACACCTTGTGGTTTGTAAATTTTAACCATTTCTACTTTTGCAGTTCCTTTTGTGTTATCATAGATATTTATATATCTCCAATTAAAGTAAAATATGTCTGCTGCATATGTTTCATATGTTTCTCTTTGTTCTTGACTTTCAGCCGAGTATATAGCTCCATAGATCTGAGCGTTTGATTCTGGAAATACATTAGCCATATAAATTAAACCATCGTCATCACTTGTGTAAAATACAATGTAAGCATTATTCGCTAATAAAATAGGGGTTATATCTTCACCATTTAATGTAGCATCTGTTATTATGAACTTTGCTAAAGTTTTTTGTCTCTGTCCAAATGATACATTAAAAAATATTAGAGAGAAGAATGTAATGAGAATTAACAATTTAAATTTCATATATTTTGATTTTATATTCCTACTCATTTGGCTTTTCAGAATTCGTCCCGTTTTTTAAAGTGGTAGCTGGACTCCACTCTTATTATTTTTTATTTATGCTTCCGCATTTAAGCGGTAGTTCTATTTTATTTTTCACAAACCACTATGTATTCTTTTGTCATTGTTCCTTTTCTTTGTCCCACTTTGTTTGAAGGTGAGTTCTGTAATGGCATAGCCTTATTTCCTAATAATCT
>Ga0116166_1000937_pt1 | contig 27199 bp, 29 predicted proteins | sample AD_JPNMR2_MetaG_FD_89884 | JGI IMG/M metagenome (GOLD analysis project Ga0116166, IMG submission 89884) | Active sludge microbial communities of municipal wastewater-treating anaerobic digesters from Japan - AD_JPNMR2_MetaG | ecosystem: Engineered > Bioreactor > Anaerobic > Digestate | place...
TGCAAGACCACTGCCGAATTTATTCTGCGTTATGGCAGCATAAGAGTTCCATGCATAGTGCTCATATGAAGCCATCACTTCTGCGGTGCTTGGTTTTAAAAGCTCCATGAAAGCTAATACCTTTTTAATAGCAACCTTTATTAGATATCTTCTAAATAGGCCGAGCCTATTTATTTTATAGTAATAAAAATGTGGATCAGCGGATATATTAACTATTACTTTTTTAAATCTCTTAAAAGGAAGCAATTTAAATAGAGCAGGGATTAAAAAAGTTCCCTCGCATAATAGAATAACATCAGAGGCATTTTCTTCTGCTGAAATACTGAACTTTAAATAATTGAGGATCCTTTTTCTTATACTATATTTTGAAGATAAAATATCCCATTCATAGCATCCCAAGAACTTTGCTATACCTCTGTGAAAAGGATGTGGCCCATAATAAAGAAAAATAAAATTCTTCATAGCAATTCCATTTTAGTTTATAATCCTAAATCTTTTAACTATAACCCTATCAGAAACTTTTCTCGTAGACTGAACTTTTATTCTTTGCTCAATTGTATCATTTAAATGCTCAATGTTCCACATAATTGCTTTAGTAGAGCTTGTTAAGTATCTATAATCTATATTTATGATTGATTTAATCGATACAATTATTAGTTTAGTAAGTACCGACATAAACAAGTAGAGTATCAAATAGGGTAGAGACAAATTTTTGATAAAAACTCTTAGTTTATTTCTATAATCCAAATAATACTTATTCAAGTTAATTTTATTTGATGTCTTTGAACCTTTATGATAACAATTAGTATTATCACAAATCCCTAGGGAATAATCTAATAAATGTGCTCTCCAAGATAGATCAGTATCTTCGAAATAAGCAAAAAGTTTATCATCAAACAAGTTCCCATCTTTGTCAATCTCTAAAATTAGGTTTTTATTAATTAAAACACATGCTCCACTTAGATAAAACAACTTTTTAAGAGATTTTATATCATTCAAAGGTTTTGAATTTCCAAGAATATTTAACGAATAACCTAAGTTGTCTATTAAAAGAGTATCATAATTAACAATCTTAGGCTGAACTAACCCCAATCTATTAACTTTGGTCTCAAATTTCAATAATTCTGATATAAGATTTCTATCCACTACTGTATCATTATTTAAAAGTAAAACATAATCAGGCTTTAAATATTTCATTGCAAATCTTATACCAACATTATTACCTCCAGCAAATCCGTAATTTTTATCGTTTTTAATTAAGATCAACTTTCTATTAGAAGGTAAATTTCTAAAATAAGGATCTATAGAACAATTCTCAAACTCGTTCTTTTCGTATTCTGCTACCATTATAGGTTTATTATTGGGATTGTATTCAAAAAACTTTGATTCTACTTTTATTTTTCCCTCACAATAATCTTTTATCTTAACTATAGAATCGTCAGATGAAGCATTATCAATCAATATAACATCATAATTGGGATAGTCAATCTGATAAACCGACTCCAAACACTCTATAGTGTCCTGCCAACCGTTATAACTTAATATTACTATTGCAACTTTTTCATTATCCATATTTTTGAGAGACTACTAAGTATCGTACAGTTAATAAATCAGAAAGATAACCATGAGTTATTTTACTTAGGATATTACTTTTGCTCTTTTTGTTAAGTTCAAAATTAGATATCATTTTCACAACTTTCAAATTATTTGCTTCAAATAAATCAATAACATTTTTTCTACAGAAAAATCTTATATGAGTTTTATCAAGAATTCCAGCATTCTCGTATCTAAAATCCTTATCCATAAAAATCTTTTTTAAAACAGAGAAATGACCAATGTTAGGAATACTTGCAATAAAATATCCATTTTGTTTTAAATATTTGTACAACTTTTTCACAGCATTCCAAGGATCATACAAATGCTCTAAAATATCAGCACATATTATAAGATCAAAATAATTCTCTGGGTAGGGAAGCTCAATTTTTTCAATATCCCCTACAATAAAATTATCCATTAAAGGATCATCTTGATAACTATTTACTAATCTTACAATATCTACACCAACAACTTCCTTTGCTATACCTAAATTTTTCAATTCAATTAATGTATTTCCACCTCCCGCCCCTACCTCAAGAACAGAGAGAGGCTCTTTTGAATTAAGTTCTCTCACTAAGTCTATAATATCTTTTCGAACCACAAAAAAATATTCTGCATTTTTTTCTTCATAAAAATTACTCAAATTATCCATACCACCTTTCCATATACCACCTAACAGTAAACTTCAAAGCCCCTAAAAAATTACTCTCAGGCTTCCAATCAAGTTCACTCTTTATCTTCTCAATGCTCAATGCATACCTTCTATCGTGTCCAGGTCTATCTTTTACAAAGGTAATTAACCTTTTATATTTCTCTGCGTCCTCCCCTCTTATTTCCGCTATTATATCACATATTAAGTTTACAAGTTCTATATTTTTCCATTCATTTCCTCCTCCTATATTGTATACTTCTCCTATCTTGCCTTTATGAAGCACCAAGTCTATGGCTTGGCAATTATCTTCCACATATAGCCAATCCCTTACATTTTGCCCATCTCCATATACAGGTATAGGCTTTCCCTCTAAGGCTCTCTTTATAGTTAAAGGTATTAGTTTTTCGGGATATTGCCTTGGTCCAAAATTATTTGAAGATCTTGTAATTATCACTGGAAAGTTATAGGTAATGAAATATGATCTACATATTAAGTCGGCTCCTGCTTTTGTAGCTGAATAGGGGCTATTAGGCTTTAATGGGGATTCTTCTGTGAATTTTTCCTTGCTTTCCAATGGGAGTGATCCATAAACCTCATCAGTACTTATTTGTATAAATCTCATATCACTTTTTCCTTTTTTCTCCCAGTATTCTTTTGCTACATCAAGAAGCACATGGGTTCCATATACATTTGTCCTGACAAAGACTTCTGGTCCTTCTATGCTTCTGTCTACATGAGATTCGGCTGCAAAATTTACTACATAATCAGGATTATATTCTTCAAAGATATGCTCTATAAGTTCTCTATTTGCAATATCCCCCTTTACAAAATGGTAATTGGGCTTATCATTTATTCCTTCTAAGTTCTCTAAATTTCCTGCATAGGTTAATTTGTCAAGATTAATTATTTCATATTCTGGATACTTTTTAATCATATAATGAATAAAGTTTGAGCCTATAAATCCTGCTCCACCTGTGATAAGAATTACTTTTTTCATTCTTTATTCTCCCTCTTTAAAAGTATATCTCTATAAGAACTCAAAAAATCTTCTAATGCCAATTCCCACTCTCTCATCATATCTATTTTCTCAAGCTTTAAAAGAAAATTTTCAAGGGTAGAATATTTAGGTCTTTTGGCTATACTGGGATATTCTTCTGTTTTAACAGGAACGATTTCTACATCTTTTATTTTTAAAATTTCTACTATCTTCTTTGCAAATTCATACCATGTGGTTTCTCCATGGTTTGAAGCATGATATGTTCCTACTTTATCTTGTTTTATTAGCTCATAGGTTTGCCTTACTACATCATAGGCATAAGTAGGAGACCCTTTTTGATCATTTACTATGGTTAACTTTTTCTTTTCTTTTGCAAGGTTTATTATGGTTTTTACAAAATTTTTCCCATGTATTCCATAGAGCCATGATACTCTCAAAATTAAGTGATTTGGATTGTGTTCTCTTGTTAATTTTTCTCCATAAAGTTTTGAAAGTCCATAAGTAGAGAGTGGTTTAGGCTCATCCAATTCGGTGTATGGAGTATTTTTATTTCCATCAAATAAATAGTCGGTGCTAAAATATATCACTTTTGCTCCTATTTTGTATGATGCATAGGATACATTTTTCGCTCCTATAGCATTTACTCTTATGCATTCCTCTTTTTCTTCCTCTGCCTTATCTACTTTTGTATAAGCCGAACAATTTATGACTACATCAGGTTTTATTTCTCTAAATTTTTTATATAAAAGTTCATAATTTAATACATCTAATTCTTCATGGGAAAAAGAATATACCTCTTCTTTATCCTTTAAGAAGTTATAAAATTCAGAGCCTAATTGTCCTTTTCCCCCAAGAATTATTATCTTCATAACTTAATCCAATTTCCTTCTTCCTTAAGTTTATCCATGATATCTCTTAATTTTGGAAGATTTTTATCCTTCTCTGAGATTATTAATTCTTCTACTTTTTCTAAAGGCCATTTTATATCTATATCAGGATCGTTCCATATTATTCCACTGTCATACTCTGGATAATAAATCTCAGTACATTTGTAGAAGAAATAGGTATCATCTTCGAGAGTGAGAAAACCGTGAGCAAATCCTTCAGGGATATAAAAGGCAAGGCCATTCTCTCCTGTAAGTTCTACTCCATACCATTTACCAAAGGTAGGAGAGTTTATCCTGAGATCAACGGCCACATCATAAACTTTACCTTTTATAACTCTTATTAATTTACCTTGAGGATATTTGAATTGGAAATGAAGCCCTCTTAATACTCCCTTCTTTGAAAGTGAAAGATTGTCTTGTACAAAGTTAAGTTTTAATCCTATCTCCTCAAATTCTTTTTGATTGTATGTCTCCATAAAAAATCCACGATTGTCTCTAAATATCTTTGTCTCTATGAGAACTAAATCTTTTATCGGTGTCTCTATAATTTTAAATTTTCCCATATTTTATTCAAAATCAAGAATTATATTTCTTGCAAGCTCGTTCGCCCTAAAGAGAGATTCAGGAGTTCCTGCATCGGTCCACCATCCCTTTAAAATATCATAGGTTAATTTCCCCATCTTTAAGTATGTATTGTTTACATCAGTTATTTCCAGCTCTCCCCTCGCCGATGGCTTTAATGTCTTTATAATCTCAAAAACATAAGAATCATACATATATATTCCTGTTACCGCAAAATTGCTTTTTGGCTCTTTTGGCTTCTCTTCTATAGCAATTATTCTTCCATTCTCAAATACGGGAACTCCAAATCTTTGAGGATCGGGAACTTCTTTGAGTAAAATCTTAGCCCCTTCTTTTTGTTCTTCAAATTTCTTTACGTATGGAGTTATATCATCTTCAAAAATATTATCTCCAAGTATTACTACGCACTTATCGTCTCCTACAAAATGCCTTGCAAGTCCTAAAGCCTGAGCTATTCCTCCCGCTTCATCTTGCACTTTATAGGTAAATTCCACTCCAAAATCTCTCCCACTTCCAAGAAGCTCTATCACATCTCCCATGTGCTCTCTTCCTGTAACTACTAATATCTCATATATCCCAGCCTGCTTAAGTTTATATATGGGATAAAAAATCATAGGATATCTTCCTACTGGTAGAAGATGTTTATTAGTTACCTTTGTAAGTGGCCTAAGTCGAGAACCTGTTCCCCCTGCTAAAATTACTCCCTTCACAATATCTCTTCCCAATTATTAGTTTTTCCTCTTATTATAACTGTTAATTTTTAATTATGTAAATCCAAAAGTTTAATTGCTATCTCTCCCGTACAATGGTAAGGTAATATTTTCCCTATATTAAAGCCCTTTAAGCTATCAACTACCTTCTTTACTTTCTCCTCAGAAGATTTATATAAATGGAATCCTCCAATAAGAAGATTTATCCTCTTGTTAAATTTGTTCAGAGCATCATCCACAATATTTACAATACCTCTGTGAGCACAACCTGTAATTAGTATTATTCCCTCGCCCTCATCTATAACAAGACTTAGCTCATCTTCAAATTTATCTTTTACCTTCTCTCCTTTCTCATTTATTACGCAAAAATTAGGATCAATGCTGTTAAATTCGCTCCTTAAAGGTGAAGAGCCAAAAATATAAATCCCTTTTTCAAGCTCTTCTATGTCTTTCTCAACAAATATAAAATCAAAGTCTTTTTTTATACTATCCCAGTCTATACCTGTAAACCTATCTCCACTATACTTAGGTAAAAGTGCCTCTCTCCTAAGATATACTTTATACTTTTTATCAAATTTAGCTAAGTACTTTAAACCTCCCGCATGATCATAGTGTCCATGACTTATAACTATATTTTCAACCTTTGTTAAATCTTTTCCTAAAATTTTTGCATTTTTTATAAATACATCACTACCTCCAGTATCAAAGAGTAAAGCTTCCTCTCCCCTTCTTTCAATAAGAACCGAAAATCCATGCTCTGAAAAAAGAGGAAAGGAAAGCCTATCATCACAAAGTATCGTGATATTAGTCAAGTAGCTCTGAGACATTCCTCAATTCTCCCTTGATGTAAAGTTCTATAGCCTTATCTACATCGGTTTCATCGGTAACATATACTTCAATACCTGCAGAGGTTAAATCTTCATAAAGTCTTCTTCCCATTCCATGAGAAATTACTGCTTTACAGTCCCTTAGATTTTCAATAATCGTAGCATGACTATCATAATGGTGATGTCCTGTATGATGTAGTCCTCTTGCATGTCCCGTAAAAGTATTTAAAATATATTCCCTACTTTTTATCTCTCCATCTTCAATTTCAAAAATAACAAAACCTCTTGATCTCCCAAAGTGAGAAGAGATTACCTTTCCATCATCTGAAGCAACAGCAACTTTCATTTTTACTTACCTCCTTTTAAGAAATTTTCAATTTTTTCCACAATCTCCATAAATGATTTTGATACCTCAGAATCCTTATGGGCAAGAATAAAAGGAATTCCATTATCTCCACTTTCTGCTACCCTTGGATCTAAAGGAATTTTCCCAAGAAGAGGTACATTTAAATCTTTTGCAATCTTTTCTCCTCCGCCACTATTAAATATGTCAACCCTTGCACCGCAATGAGGACAAACAAATCCACTCATATTTTCGATTATTCCTATAATCGGCATGTTTAATAATCTTGCAAAATTTACAGCTCTTCTTACCACTCTCTGAGAAAGATCTGAAGGTATAGTCACAATAACAGCCCCACTTATATCAGGTATATCTTGCGCTATACTTAACGGCTCATCTCCTGTTCCAGGAGGAAGATCAATTATAAGATAGTCAAGATCTCCCCAAATAATGCTCGATAGAAATTCCTTTATTAAAGAAGCCTTTAAGGGACCACGCCATATAATAGGAGTTTCCTCACTTTCAGTGAGAAAACCTGCTGAAGCCACTTTAATTCCCATAGTAGTCTCTGCAGGAAGTATTCCTTCGTCAGTATTATAAAGCTTTTCAGAACTTAAATTTAAAAGTTTTGGCACACTATAACCTGTTATATCTGCATCAAGAAGCCCTACTTTATATCCCTTTAGGTTAAAAGAAAGAGCAAGATTTACTGCAACAGTACTTTTCCCAACTCCACCTTTACCACTCATTACCACAATTTTATTTTTTATCTTGCTCATCCTTTCCTTAATTTTATCTCTCTGCTTAATAATATCCTCATTTCTCATCTTTCTTCTTCCTTTCCTCTATTAATTTGTGATGATAAGATCCCTCTCTTATCAAAGCAGATCCACAATTAGGACATCTTTCTTCTTTACAAGGAATACCTGGTGTATGTAATTTTCTATATCCACATTTAGGACATATACAATAACCTTCAGGGCCTAAACCACTATGTTCATGATCATGATGAACATGCATTTTAATACAATCCTCCTTTTGCTCAAGCCTTTATTAAAATAAAAAAAAGTATTTATGCGGGGTGGATTTTTATCCACCCCACTTCTTTACTTAAGCTCTTCTAATCTCTTCTTTATCTCTTCTAGCTCAGCTTCAAGATCATTTTTCCAAGCTTCAAGAATTTCTTTTTCTTCCTCTTTTGTAATTCCATAGTAGGGATATAATCTACCCCTCCACCATCTACGTCTCCAAAAAGACCATGGGCACCAAGGAGCACCATAACCTCCAAATCCTCTAAAACCCCATCCATATCCTCTATGCCACCATCTCATCTTTTTACACCTCCTTTCCTTCTGCAAATTCTAAAAATCTTTCAATTCTATTCCTCATTTCCTTCACATATTCCAATATCTCTTCTTTAGCTCTCTCTCCCTCGGGAGTTAAAGAGTAAACTCTCTTTGCCGGACCCTCTCCAGTCTCCCAACGAGATTTTATTAGTCCTTCCATTTCAAGCATTCTTAAAATCCTATAACCAGTACCCATTCCAGAAAGACCTTTACAAAAACAGAATTCTGGAAAATATTCATCAATCATATTTAAAAGCTCATATCCATGAAGCTCTTTTTTAGAAAGAGCAACAAGCACAAAAGCTCTAAGCCAAAAACCTGGAGCAAATCCCATACCTTTTTGCCATCTACCAAATCCTCTCAATCCATCCACCTCCATATATATGTCTATTACATATATACACCTAAAAAATATATCTGTCAAGAATAAAGTGGACTATTAAAGAATTTCAACATTAGATTTAGACAAAGTAGGGAGAATAAACAAAGACAAAAAGTAAAATCAAGAAATAATTCTAAAGCCAGAGTTGATAATAAGAGAATCTATAAAAAGAGTTAAATAGCGTATAATCTCAAATTGTTAATCCTTTAAGTATAGAAGAAATATAACATCATTCTACTAAAACCACAACCATATCATTTACATTAGTGTGTGTTGGTCCTGTCTTTATCAAACTATTTATCTTTTCAAAAAAGTGATAAGAATCATTATTTAAAAGATAAGATACTGGATCCATTCCTAACTCTTCTGCCCTTTCCACTGTATTTCCATCAGCAAAAGCTCCTGCAGAATCTGTGGGTCCATCTCTTCCATCGGTGGCAAAGGATACTAAAACAACACCATCTATTCCCTGAATCTCTATAGCAAAAGAAAGGGCAAGCTCTTGATTTCGTCCTCCCAAACCATCACCTTTTAAAGTAACAGTAGTTTCTCCACCAAAAATTAAGGCACAAGGTGGTGAGATAGGATTTTGGGAAAATTTTATTTCCTTAACAATTCCAGCAATAACCTTTGCAACCTCCCTTGCTTCTCCCTCTAAAAATCCTGTAAGGAAGAGAGTATTGAATCCCAGCTCCCTTGCTCTTTCTATGGCTCTTTCAATGCAACTTCTATTGGATAAAATTACCTCTGTAAAATGTCTTTCATTGATAAATTTGGGTGTCTCAGGAATTTCCCCTAAAATTCCTTTCTTCACAAGTTCCCTTACCCTCTCTGGAACTTTTTCCCATAAATCATATTTTTTTAATATAGTAAAAACATCTTGATAAGTGGTAGGATCTGGAACTGTAGGACCTGAAGCAATACTATCCAGTGGATTCCCAAGAACATCAGAAACAACCAAAGTTATTATTGTCCCTTTACACTTTTCTGCAAGCTGGCCCCCTTTAATTTTACTTAAATGCTTCCTTACTGCATTTATCTCCTGAATCCTTGCAGAACAAGACAAAAGAAGTTTTGTGGTCTCTATTTTATCTTCAAGGGTAATTTCTTCCTTTGGCAGAGGAAGAAGAGCTGAGCCTCCTCCCGAAAGTAAAAAGACTAATATATCATCTTCCTTTAGACTTTCTACAAAATTAAGAATTGTCTTTGCTGCTCTTTCTCCATTTTTATCAGGTATAGGATGAGAAGAATAAAGAATCTCTATGTTTCCTGTAAGCTTCCCTTCATATCCATAAGGAACTACTACGTATCCCTTTTTTACTAAATCTACTAAGATTTCCAATGCCCCTTCAGTCATAGGAAAAGAAGCCTTTCCTACAGAAAGAAGATATATATCTCCTTTTATCTCAAATTCCCTATCTTTTACCTTTATCTTTCTCTCCTTTTCATCATAAGAAAGATAATTTTTTACTGCCAATTTAGGATTAACTACCTCTAAAGATGATTTAATGATCTTCCACGCAATTTCTCTAAGATTCACTTTTAATCCTCCTTATTAAATTACCTTTATTATTTTTGAAGAACTTCAGGATTCACAAGACTAGGTAGAACTTCTCCTTTTGACGCCTTTACTAAATTTTCGGCTGCCACAATAAACATTTTTGTATGAGTCTCAAAAGAAGTAGAAGCTATATGAGGAGCAAGAACTACATTATCTAATTTAAGAAGTTCTGGTTCCATTTCTGGCTCTCTTTCAAATACATCTAAAGCTGCACTTCTTATCCATTCTCTTTTAATACCTTGCAAAGAGCCTTTTTATCCACAATGGGACCTCGAGCAGTATTTATAAGATATGCTTCTTTTTTCATTAACTTTAATTCCTCTCCACTAAGAAGGTGATAGGTCTCGTCTATTAAAGGTACATGAAAGGAAATAAAGTCTGACTCTTGCAAAAATTACTCCAATGGACTATACTCTGCACCTAATTTCTCTCAAAAATCCATTCTCCTAGAGAGAGTTCTTCTCTCAAAATCTTTCTATTTAAGCTTTTGATAAATTTCTTCCTTAGTTAAATTTACCCTACTCATCGTATCCCACCAGTATAATGTTGGTATATTGTCATTATACCAATAAAAATTTCCATGTCAGTATAGTTTGAGAGAGGAGGGAAAAGCTTATACCAGTGGGGTAAATCTATTAAAATCCCTACTTAAGTAAACAAAGGAAAGAGGCGAAGAGATATTCTATGAGGGAAGATCTTTATAAGATAAGAAAATTATGAGATAACAACAAAATAGAATATAGCAAGGTTGTATGCAACCTCTTATCCTTATTGTAGTTTCTCTCTTGACTACAATTTTGATTTTTTTAAACAGTCTCAGAAACCAAAAAATTCCTAAACTGTATAAGTATGAACACAGGTAAGACTAAAAGAATATAAGGCTAAAGTTTTCCAACTCCTCAAAGCTATGCTTTTTCCTTAATAAAAATCTCCTTATTTATTAAAATCAGTGCTTAGTTTCCTAAAATAAGGATAAATTAAATAAAAAACTAAACCGACTTTTAAACTTTATTTAGCTTCTTGAAAGCAAAAATCTTTAAAAAAGAAGATTTTATTAGTCAACAAGGCAAAACAGGAAAACCTAAATCAAAAATTTTTATTAAAATTATTGACATTTAAGTAAAATTTTTTTTAAAATAACATTAACAATTATAAAAAGGAGGGTGTATAATGAGAAGACTTAACACTTTTTTCTTAGTGTTCCTACTACTTTTAGGTATTTCTATCTCCTTTTCACAAAAAGTTGTCACAATTAGATTTGCAACTTGGGATACTGGAGAGCTTTATAAAATAGAGCAAGAAATAGCCAAAAGATTCGAAAGGGAATACCCCAACATAAAAGTACAAGTAGAAAGCTATGGAGATTCTTTTGATCAAAAATTAGCTGCCTCCTTCGGAGCCAAAAATCCACCAGATGTAATGTATATGTGGGATTTCCCTACCTACTACGAATCTCTAATTCCTCTAGATGACCTATTAAAACAAGATAAAAGTATAAATTTAAATGATTATTACCCAGCATTATTTAACTATTGTAAATATGAAGGTAAATTATATGGACTTCCTGTTGGATTTACAAGCCACGTAATATACTACAACAAAGACTTATTCAAGACCCAAAAAATAACAACACCATCTACTAATTGGACTTGGGACGAATTTATAGAAAAAGCAAGAAAATTAACAAACCCATCCCAAAAAATATATGGCTTTGCATTCCCAGTAAGTCCAGATCCTTATGACTTTGAACAATTTCTTTGGAGCAATGGAGGATCATACTGTAGTCCGGACGGTAAAGAAATAAACGGATATTTAAATAGCAGAGAAATGGTAGAAGTCTTGAGTCTTTTTACAAAGATGTTGAAAGAAAAAATCGCAGTTCTTACAGGAACTCAACAAATACAATCAGGAGGAGATCTCTTTAAGGCTGGGAAACTTGGAATGCTTGAAAGTGGTATATGGAGACTTCCTGAATTCATTGAAGCCAAACTTAATTTTGGAGTTCATATACTTCCTGCCTTTAAAGGGAAACCAGTTAAAAGTATATTAAATGTTTCTGCTATCTCAATAGCAAAAGACACAAAGAATCTAAAAGAAGCTTGGGAATTCGTTAAATATTATAGTTACAATAAAGAAGCTATAAAGATGAGAAAAGGAGATTTACCTACTAGGAAAACCGTTGTTGCTGAGCTAAAATTAAACTCTAATCCTTATTATAAGCCTTTTTACAAAATGATTGAGGTTTCTGCAGATAAGATTCCATCATTCTATTTGAATAAAAACATGAGAAGAATATATGATGAATTAGCAATTACTATAGAACAAATATTCAGTGAACAGGCTAACGAGGAAAAGATAAAAGAATATCTTGACAATCTCGTCAACCGTACTAAAGATTGGTTAAAAGATTAAATTTTATAAGTTAAAGTTTAATATAGGCCAGGAGTATTACTAAGATATTTAACAATATTTTAAAAGGGGGGACAATAGTAAACTATTGTTCCCCCCTTAATAAAATCGAAAAATAAATCAAAAATTTAAAAAAGTTAAAAAAGATGAAATCTCGCAATTTATAAGTAATTCCAACCTTATTCATAAGAATAAAAGAGGTGAATATTTATGAGGATTAAAAACAAAAAAGAATATATTCCTTTTCTATTTCTCATGCCCTGGATTTTAGGTTTTTTAATATTTACCATAGGCCCTCTCTTTTTTTCTTTAGTGATGAGCTTCTATAAATGGCCCATTGTGGGGAAACCAGTCTTCATTGGTTTAAAAAACTACTCAGATATGTTCAAAGACCCCCTTTTCTATCATTCCTTGAAAGTAACCTTTAAATATGTACTCTGGTATGTACCATTAAATACTATATTCGCTTTGCTCTGTGCAATATTAATTAACACTAATTATAAATTTACCACTTTATTTAAAGCATTATTCTTTCTTCCTACCGTTGTCTCTGGAGTTGCAATAGCAATAGTTTGGTCTTGGATATATGATAAAGAATATGGAATCCTAAATTATATTCTATCTCTTTTATTAAAAATAGAAGGCATCAATTGGCTTGGAGATACTAGATGGAGCGTTTTCTCTCTTGTAATTGCAAGTTTATGGACTATGGGTAATACCATGTTGATCTTTCTCGCAGGATTAAAAGGAATTCCCAAGGAATTATACGAAGCAGCATATATTGATGGAGCTACGTGGTGGCCTAGGTTTATCAAAATTACAATACCAATGCTTTCTCCAACCATATTATTTAATCTGATAACTACCCTTATAAGTGCCTTCCAGGTTTTAACACTTGCATTACTATTAACTGGAGGTGGCCCTGCTAGAAGTTCATATGTTTATGCTATGTATGTATACCACAATGCTTTTAGATATTCAAAACTAGGCTATGCTTCTGCTAATGCTTGGATAATGTTTTTAATAATACTAATCTTAACTTTGATATTATTTAAGAGTTCAAACAGATGGGTATATTACGAAGGGGAAAAATAGGAGGTGTATTTTAAATGAATAAGATAATAAAGATAGGTTACTATTTAGTAATGATTGTGTTATCAATATATTTTATCGGTCCTATTTATTGGATGATAATAAGTGCTATAAAACCCCCAAATGAAATATTTACATACCCTCCAGTATTTTTTCCGTCAAAAATTAATTTTAAAAATTTTGTGGATGCTTGGAATGCTCAACCATTTGCTCTCTACTTAAAAAATTCACTAATCATTGTTCTCTTTAATACCTTAGGTCAGGTTTTTTCCTGTACCCTTGTAGCTTATGGTTTTGCAAGATATAAGTTCAAAGGCCGAGAGCTTCTATTTACTATTCTACTCGCCACCATGATGATTCCTTGGGACGTAACTATGATTCCTCAATATGTACTTTTCAAAGCTCTAAAATGGATTGATACTCTAAAACCTTTTATTATTCCAGCATGGTTTGGAAGTCCATTTTATATATTCCTTTTAAGACAATTCTTGCTTACCATACCTAAAGAACTAGAAGAAGCCGCAGCAATAGATGGGGCAAATGATTTTCAAATATTCTTAAGAATATTTATTCCTTTAATAATTCCAGCTATTATGGTACTAATCATATTTAACTTCTTAACTTGCTGGAATGATTTTTTAGGTCCTCTGATTTTTATAAACAATCCCCAAAAATACACTTTAATGCTAGGAGTAGCTCAATTTAGAGGCTTACATCATATTGAAATAAATAAAATTATGGCAATTACAACTATAGCTTCTATTCCACCGTTAGTATTGTATATTTTTGCCCAGAGATATATTACCGAAGGAATTGTAAGTGTTAGTGTAAAGGGGTGATTTTTCTGTCTGTAGATTTATTAAAAAACATACCTTTTAGCACAAGAGGGTCTTATATTGTAATAAGCTTAGATGAAAGAAAAAGCTTATGGATAAGACACATCTCAGGAGGAGACAATGATTGGGGTAATCTAATAAAAATTGAATGGGATACAGTAAATTCTGATATATTTTTTAATTTCTATGAACTAAGAATAAACAAAAATGATTCATCCATAAACTTTACTTTTTATGATGATAATACCCTTGTTATTAAGAGCATAAATCATCCTGTAACCCTTAAATTTGCAACAAGAGGTTATGATAACTTGATTGAAAGAGATAAAAATATTTATGAATTTAATTGTTCTCATAAAAACAACGTAATACTTTTAATCGAGGTATTAGTAGGAGAAACAAAAATATACACAAAATGGAATGGTTTAGGATGTGAATCTGCAGAATTATATATATATCCCCTGAATGGAATCTCTCTGATAAAGATAACCGACAAAATAGACAAAGTTTCTCTAAACATAAAACCTACCTATGAAGAAGCTTTAGAGAAAAACAAGAAAAAGTATGACAATTTTTCCTCCAAATTCAAAGGGAACAAAACTTTTGAATACGAATTAGCTCAATATATACTATGGTCTAATATTGTATCTCCAAGAGGACTACTTAAATATGAGACTATTTATTCTTCAAAAAATAAGATGACAAATGCCTGGAGTTGGGATAATCTTTTTATAATATTACCACTCGTCAATAAATTCTTCGATTTATCTATTAATGCAATAAAAACATTTACTGAATTGCAAAGAGAAGACGGGCTGATACCTGATTTTGTAAATGATGTTTATTGTTGTTATAACTTTTGTAAACCTCCTATTATTGGCTTCATTATTGAATATCTAAACAGAAATAAATTATTAAGCTACGAAGAAATAATAGATTTATATGAACCTTTAAAAAATTGGGCACTATGGTGGTTAAATTTTAGAGATGACGATAAAGACTACCTAATACAATACAATCATGGAAATGAAAGTGGTATGGATAATTCTACAATTTTTATATCTTCTCCCCCAATAGAATCACCAGATCTCAATTCATACTTAATTATCCTCTTTAGAGTACTTCAAAAGATGGCTATCTTAAAATCTAAAAGATTTGAAATGGATTTATTTAGAGATATAGAATCAAGACTATACCTCTCTCTTATAAATTTATGGGATGGAGAAGATTTTGTAGCATATGATAAAAATCATAATAAAATAAATTCTGAAAGTTTACAAAAATATATACCCTTAATATTAGAAGATCTTAAACCAGAAATTATAAATCAAATCCATAAAACATTAATTAAAAAATACTTGTCTCCGTATGGAATAACTACCGAGGCTCAAAACAGCAAATATTTTAATGAAACTGGATATTGGAGAGGTCCAATTTGGGCTCCAACTACTTTTATTTTCTATGAAGCCTTACAAAAGCATGGGTATTTAAAGACTTCACAAGAATTGAGAAAAAAATATTTGGCTATGATTAAAAATAGCTATTTTAGTGAAAATTACAATCCAAAAACAGGAGAGGGACTCTGTGACACAGATTTCAGTTGGACTGCTAGTATATTCCTTACATTCTATGAAGAGGAGGAAAGAGTAAATGATTAAGACTTGGGAAAATCACAAAATAACTAACATAAATAGACTACCTGCAAGATCCTACTTCTACTCGTACCCAACTCTAGAATCTGCCTCTTACTTCGAAAAAAAATTATCCTTAGGATATAAATTATTGAATGGAAAATGGAAATTTCTTTACTTAGAAGCTCCAGAATATTCGCCAGAAGGATTTCAAAAGAAAGATTTTGATGACTCTAATTGGCAAGAAATCTACGTTCCTGGAAGTTGGGAGATACAAGGCTTTGGAAAACCCAATTATACTGATCTATTATATATTTTCCCATTAAATCCCCCTTATGTTCCTACGGAAAATCCTTGCGGAATTTACAGAACCTGGTTTTTTATTCCTGCAAATTGGCTTGATAAAAGAATAATAATCAAATTTCATGGAGTCTCTTCAGCTTTCCACTTATGGTTAAACGGCTTTGAAATTGGATATAGCAAAGGTTCAAGATTAACCTCAGAATTCGATATAAGTAAATATGTTGTAGAAGGCCCAAATTTACTTACAGTAAGAGTATACAAATGGTCAGATGGGAGTTATCTGGAAGGCCAAGATATGTGGAAACTCGCAGGAATCATAAGAGATGTTGAGATTGGAGTCGAACCTTTAGATGGTATATTTGACTTCTTCGTAAAAACGGATTTAAGCGAAGATTATAAGAAGGGGAATATAAAACTTAACCTAAAATTCTGGAACTTTGTAGAAGAAATTACTTTCGAATATATTCTTGCGGATGAATATAATAATATAATATATTCAGATAACTTTAAAGTATCTGGTAACGAACTAAACATTATTTCTCCTTATTTTGATATAAAAAAATGGTCTGATGAAGAGCCATATTTATACAATCTTTTTCTAATTCTTAGGAAAAACCAAGAAATAATACAAGTAATTCCACAAAAAATTGGATTTAGAAAAATAGAAATATTAGGAAATAAGTTTTTACTAAATGGTGTTCCAATCAAATTGAAGGGAATTAATAGACATGAGTTTTATCCTAGTTTTGGATATTTTACCCCCCTGGACATTGCAGAAAAAGATATAAAACTTCTAAAACAGTACAATATAAATTCCATTAGAACATCACATTATCCAAATTCTCCTTACTTCTATGATCTATGTGATAAATATGGTGTATACGTGATTTCTGAATGTGATATTGAAACTCATGGTTTCGAACTTGTTGACAAGCATAACTACCTTGCTAACAACCCTGAATGGGAAAATGCCTTTATTGATCGTATTGAAAGAACAGTTCATAGAGATAAGAATCATCCTTCTATAATAATGTGGTCCTTAGGTAATGAATCTTCTTTTGGAATAAATTTTGAAAAATGTGCAAAAAAAATACGAGAAATTGACAATACTCGAATGATTCACTATGAGGGTGACAAAGAAGGCAGAGTCACAGATGTATTTTCTACTATGTATACATGGCTTGAACCTGAGAATGAAAGTAAATCTCTACTAGAAGTTATTAAGAACTGCAATAAACCATATATTCTGTGTGAGTACGGACATGCAATGGGCACAGGACCTGGTGGATTAAAGGATTATCAAGAATTATTTGAAGCACATGAAAACTTTCAGGGAGCCTTTATATGGGAGTTTTGTGATCATGGATTACCTATCCAAAATAAAGGTTATGGATATGGAGGGGATTTTGGAGATGAACCTAATGATAGTAACTTCTGTATAGATGGAATACTTTTTCCTGATAGAACTATTAAACCAGGCTTTTTAGAGTTAAAAAAAATCTTTGAACCAATAAAAATTGAATTGCTTAATATTGAAAAAGGCATCTTTGTAATTAAGAACTTATATAATTTTATTTCTTTAGATCACTTGTTAGTTGTTTATTCGATTTGGAACAATAATGGCATAATTAAAAGTGGAGAAATTACACCATCTAACATTCCTCCAAGGTGTAAAAAAGAAATAGAAGTAGAAGATGTCATAAAAATCAGAAATAATGAAAACATAAAACAGGAAACTTTCATTGATTTTTATGTTATTCTAAAGGAAGATACACCTTGGGCTAAAAGAGGGCATATTGTTTCATACTTTCAATATAGAATTAAAGAAGAAGAAATTAAAGAAGAAACCTCTCTCATAAATAACCATACTAAAACTCCCATATCTGTCATTGAAAAGGGAGATATTCTTGAAATAATAGGGGAAGACATAAAAATAACATTTGATAAAGTAAAAGCAAAACTAATAGAAGGAGAAAAAAACAGCAAAAAAATCAGACTCTTTGGTCCTTTCTTTAATTTCTGGAGACCACCTATTGACAATGACAAAAATATCACAAGTGACTATATAAATAAATATCATTTACCTTTTATAAAAGAGAGAGTTGATAAATTTGAGATAAAAGACTTTAAAGATTTTTTAAACATAGAGACTCAAATCTTATATGGAACAATAAACTCTACTTGGTTCTATGTGATAGATTATTCATATCATATATATCCTACAGGAGACATTATTATAAAAATATCCGCGAAAACTAAAGGAGATAAAGACAAAGCCCCCAATATGCTCCCTAAACTTGGTTTCAAATGGTATCTTTCTAGAGATCTAAGAAACGTAAGATGGTTTGGAAGAGGACCGCACACAAATTACATAGACATGAAAGAATCAGCACTTATAGGATGTTATGAGGATTATGTCGAAAATCTCATGGTAAGTTATATAAAACCTCAAGATTCAGCTAATAGAAGCGATTGTAAGTATGTGAGTCTTACAGATGATTATGGGGTTGGAATTTTTGTTAGTACTAGTAAATCTTTTGATTTCAGCGCATATCCTTATGAAGATACTGAAATTCAGAAAGCAAAGCATAATTGGGAGTTAAAGAAAAGCAATTTCATAACTCTAAACATAGACTACAAGAATAATGCATTAGGAACTAACTCCTGCGGACAAAACCAACTATTAAAATATCGTTGTAAATACGAAGATTTTTCAATAGAACTTTTTATTTCAATATTTAACCATTATGAAATTTCCGAAAACCTGAAATATCTTATTTCAAAGAAATTACTTAGGAGGGACAAATAATGCATAATTTGTCTTTTTCGTATATAAGTTCGTATATAAGCTTAATTTTAGCAACGACCATATGGGGATTTGGCTTTGTAGCTGTTAAAGAAAGTGTAACACATATTACCCCTATACAAGTATTGTTTATCAGATTTTTCTCTTCTGCCTTTTTCCTTATTATTATTTACTATAACTCTATCAGGAGTTCTAGATTACAAACAATAAAAAGAGGATTTATATTAGGCTTTTTTCTTTTTCTTGCTTTTTGGACTCAAACTATAGGTATATTCTATACTACTCCTGGAAAGAATGCCTTTCTTACAAGTACTAACGTGGTTATAGTACCATTTTTATATTGGTTAATAAGAGGGAAAAAACCAAAATTCTTTCACATAGTTTCAGCCTTATTATGTGTACTAGGAGTTTTTTTATTATCATATTCTGGAGATGCTTTTTATCTAAATAAAGGAGATTTTTTTAGCCTATTATGCGCTCTGTTTTTTGGATTTCACATAGTTTTTACTGATATTTTCATAAAAAATGATGACCTGATAAATTTATCCTTTTGGCAATTTTTAACTGTTTCTTTAATCTCTTTGCTCCTTATCTTAATAAAATATAATTTTGTTTGGTTTAAAAATCTTGTATTTATTATTATAGGAGAAAAAAACAAAAGACTTTTATTTAGCTTGGTCTACATTTGTTTATTCAGCACCTTATTAGCCTACATATTACAAACCTACTCCCAAAAATTCATAAAACCTTATATTACTTCAATTATACTAAGTACTGAAGCTATTTGGGGATATTTAGCTTCTTACCTTTTATATAAAGAGGATATAAACTTACCTACTATACTTGGGTGTGGGCTCATTTTATCTAGTGCTATTATCGTATCTCTAATCGATCTTAAAACAAATTAGAGTTATTTTTCAATTAAACTTCTTTACAACTTTCCCTCACTAGAAGCTCTGTTGAAATAGTAACTTTCTTGCCAATTTTACGGTTTCTCTTTAGTCTATCTTTAAGCAAATATAAAGATGTCTCAGCCATTTCTTCAACTGAAACATTAACTGTAGTTAAAGGAGGTGTCATAAAACGCGAAATTGATATATTATTAAAACCAACAATACTTATATCTTCAGGAATTTTCAATCCCAATTCATAAATTGCCTTATAACATCCAATAGCCATAGAATCATTAGAAACAAATATTGCAGTTGGTTTATCAGGAAGATTTAGCATTTCCTTTGCAGCCATATATCCCCCATGAGGGGTAAAATCTCCATAAAATATATAATTCTCATTTAATAAATTTTTCTCTTGCAAAAATTTGCGAAAGTATAACTCTCTCATATCCATGTTCCCCGTATTTTCTCTTCCGCTTATAATTCCAATTTTTTTATGTCCTAAAACTAGTAAATATTCTAAAGCCTGCTTAACTCCCAATTTATAGTTTACTACAACACTATCCACATATGGATTGTCACAAGAAAAATCTACTAAAATAATATTTAGATTCTTAGACAAAAAGCTATAAAGTTTTTTTTCTTCTAAATTTCCTAAAATTATTACCCCATGATAATTTTCAAGCTCTTCTAAACTTAAATTATCATCTTTAATCTCCGCAAAAAATTCGTTCATTCTAAGCAACCGCTCAATAGTTACACGAAGAGATAAGTAATAAGTATCCTCTAGCTCGACTTTTTCAGAGTATGCTTTAACAATTAATATCTTTTTATAGGTTTTAGTTCTCCTATATTTTTTAGGATAATAGTTTACTTCTTCTGCAGCCTCAAAAATCTTTCTTTTAACTTCGTCAGAAACTGCAAAATTCTCATCATAATTCAAAACCCTAGAAACTGTTGCTATAGAAACCCCAACTTTTTGAGCTATATCTTTCATTGTAATTGACTTTGTTTTCTTCATGTTTTTAATTATAACCTAAAAAATACACATATTACAACTTGGATTCATACTCCATAACCGCATAGGTAGGGAGATAGGTACCAGTATGAAGAATATATAAACAGAAAAACTTAAAGCTCTCCTTAAAAATTATTCTTACTTCATTAATGAAGATTTCTTTATTCCTCAGTAGCGTCATCTCTATCCATAATTAATTTCAAACAGTTTCTTGGATATCAATTGACTTAAAAAATTTTTAAGGTATAAACTTAGTACAACTTAAAAACAAAGATAATAAAAGAGGAGTAATTAAAGAATGAGGAATATGAAAAGATTAAATATTATTAATAAAATGATTTTTATTATAATCCTAATTTTCTTTTCCATTTCCTATAGCTATTCTTATGTAGAGTTGAGAGCTGATATTAATTCTCATAATGAGATTAATCCTGGTTTTATTCCCTATTACTCCAATGAGGTCTTAGTTTTAACTTATCATGTACTAGATAAAAAAGTAAAAGGCCCTATTAGTATTTCTCCTCAACTTTTTGAAGAGCATATAAGATATTTAAAAAATGCGGGATTTCATCCAATAACTCCAGAGACTTTAAGAGAGTTTATGGAAGGAAAAACAGATATCCCTGACAATGCAGTACTCATAACTTTCGATGACGGATATGAAAACTTTTATAAACTTGCTTATCCTATTCTGGAAAAATATAGAGTACCTGCAATAAACTTTATTATTGTATCCATGGTAGGCAAAGTTGGTGCTTTTCCTCATCTTACCTGGAATGAAATGAAAGAAATGCTAAAAAGCCATCTTATATACTTTGGATCTCATACTTATGATTCCCATCATCTTGTGAGAACAGGACTCTTTAGTCAAGCTCCAGCCCTTGTAGGACATATCTATAAACCTCTTTTCTACAGAGAAAGTGATGAAGAATATAAATCGAGAATCTCTGGAGATTTATGGTACTCAAAATATCTTCTCGAAAAGAACTTAAATATTGAAGTAAAAGATCTTTGTTTCCCATATGGAGCTTATAATTCTACTGTGTTAGAGATCGCTAAAGAACTAGGATACGAAGTTTTCTATACTACTAACAAGGGAATTAATAAACCTGGAAAAGATAAATATATACTGATTAAACGATTGAATGCAGGAAGTTATAATATGAGTCTAACTAGGTTTCAAAGTATGCTTTTTAAATATATAATATTAAGCCATCCCCAAATTCACACAAATAAGTTCATCAAGAATTCATTTAAGCATCATAAGAAGATGAGGTAAATGTAGTTTCTTTAAATTTACTGTGACCTCTGCCAAAATATATGTTTATTTTTATTCCATACTGCTTTGACAGTTCAAATAAGTTTTCTCTTATGAGAGAATAAAAATTATTAAAGTTATCCTTATTAAAAAGAATCTCCTTCATTCTTGGAAGAATATTGGGATAATACTGAGCCATCCTATCTTCTACTTCGGTAAAAGTCCCACCAATAGTATTGAAACTTTCTGTGTATATCTCTTCTATTCCAAGAACCTTAAAGGTTTTAATTAATTCCTCTGCGTCTGAAAAGAAGGGCCAAAAAGGCCCCATCATTGCATATACTTTTATATTCTCTTCTTTTAATTTACTTATAGCTAAAATTCTATTTTCTATAGGAGGAGAGTTTGGCTCTACCAAATTTTTCCAATCTTCATCAAGGGTATTTAATGTGAAATTTACATCAACATTTTTAAACCTCTTAAGAATATCAATATCCCTTAATACAAGATCAGATTTTGTAAGTATGCTTACAGGATAAGGATACTCTGACAAAATCTCAAGAACCTTTCTAGTAATCTTATACTTTTCCTCTAATGGTTGATATGGATCCGTAACTGTACCTACATAGATGTTACCATTTTTGTATCTTTCTTTTTTAATCTCTTTGCTGAGAATTTCAGGCATATTTATTTTTACATCTACAAAATCTCCCCATCTCTCAGTATGTTTTGTAAATTTTTTCATAAACCTTGCATAACAATAAATACATCCATGAGAGCACCCAATATATGGATTTATTGCCCATCCACCATCAAGAAACTTACACTTAGAAATAGCCGTCTTACAATTTATTTCTTTTATAACCATAAAAAATTTAACCTGTCCTTAAAAATATTGTCTTTGAAAAATAAATACACTTTAATTTCCCCCTATGGATAGATTATATCAATCCTTATAAGAATCAGCAAGACCAAAAATTTCTAAATTACCATATTTACAACTCTAATCTTTTGTGATATGATAACTTTCACTAAAAGGTTGTTTGAGTATGTTTGAGTTTTTAAAAAGAAATTTTGAGTTCGTTAAGAAAATACTTGAGACTCCTTGGGAATCCCCTAAAAGAGCTCTCAAGTATTTTTATTTTCCCAGAAAGAGAGGTGAAGTGTACCGAGAGTATCCTAAGAGTGTTCTTTTTTCAAGGGTTCCGGAATGCTCCCCAAAAGCTTCCCCAGAAACTCTAAAAAATTTCCATGAGGTGAAAAAATGAGCAAGACTTTGTATGTAGGTAATTTACCTTGGTCAACAACAGAAGAGGAACTAAAAAATATCTTCGCAAGCCACGGTACTGTATATTCTGCAAGAATCATATCTGACAGAAATACAGGAAGATCTAAAGGATTTGGCTTCGTAGAGGTAGATGAAAGCGAAGCTGAGAAAATGATCTCTGCTCTTAATAACACAGAGGTTAAGGGAAGAAGAATAATCGTTAACGAGGCAAAACCAAGGGAAGAAAGACCACGTGAGAGAAGAAACCGTGGTTAATTTATGAAATCAAAAATAAATTAAATTTAGAGAATAAAAAGAGGCCCCTTTGAATTTGAGGGGCCTCTTTGTTTGGTAATATAATAAAATTAGTAAAAATGAAACTAAAGGAGGCAAAAGAAGAAAAAAATGAAAAAATGGAAGGCAGTTGTAATAGGAATTTTAGTACTCCTTATAGTCTTAATAGCTGTAGGAGTAGGAGGATATTACTACATCCAAAATAGCTTCAATTACACTCCTACAAAGAATTATCCTGTTTTAGAAAAAGTAGAGCTTTTAGATGTAGCCTTTAATAAAATCGAAAAAATAAACGTTGCTCTCTTAGGAGTAGACGAGCGAAAGACGGATCCGGGAAGAAGTGATACTATTATAATTATCTCCTTAGATGTTAAAAATAAAAAGGTCAATATTCTCTCTATTCCGAGAGACACAAGGGTATATATACAAGACCATGGTTTTACCAAAATAAATCATGCTTATGCCTATGGAGGAGTGCCTCTTTCACTAAAAACTTTAGAAAGTTTTTTAAACATTCCTATACACTACTATGTAAAAGTAAATTTTCAACAATTTGAAAAGTTTATTGATGCCATCGGGGGTGTAGACATAGAAGTAGAAAGGAGAATGTATTATAGAGACAAAACTGATAAATTTCTTGTAGATCTTACCCCAGGGGTACATCATTTAAACGGTAGGGAAGCTCTTGGTTATGTGAGATTTAGACATGATCCAATGGGAGATTTAGCAAGAGTAGAAAGACAGCAAAAATTCCTTATGGCTCTTTTTAAGCAAATGAAAGAAAAAATAAATCTTCTAAACATGCCCCAATACATATCTTTGGCTGGCTCTATTTTTGAAACCAATGTATCCCTTATGGAAGGTATTGTAATAGCTTCAAAGTTTATGGATATAAGTGAAGAGGATATACATACTTTTATAATGCCAGGCACTCCTGAGACTATAAATGGCATAAGCTATGTTATTCCTGATGAAAGTAAATTAAAAGACATTTTAGAGCAATATTTTAAACCTAATAATATAAAGGAGGGGTGATGAATTTCTTGGAGAGTAGAGAAAAAGCCATAAGAGTTGCCCGTATTGTGTTGGAGAAGAAAGCAGAAAATGTAATAATAATTGATGTATCCCAAATATCAGGACTTACCGATTACCTTGTTATATGCACAGGACTTACTAACACTCAAAGAAAAGCAATCCAAAGAAGTGTGGAAGAGGAAATGGAAAAATTAGGTTTTACTCCAAGAGGTATCGAGGGAAGAGAAGGCACTGGATGGACTTTACTTGATTACTATGATCTAATTGTGCATATCTTCTCACCAAGGGCAAGAGAATTTTACGACATAGAATCTCTCTACGAGAATGTTCCTAAAATAACTGAATTTTAAAAAATGATAGATATACCTCCTTTATGGCAACAAACAGCAGACGATATTCTGCTTAAAAAGGGAGTCGTTATTGTTATAGGATTGCCCAATTCTGGAAAAAGTACCTTTGTAAAATTTCTTGCAAGTTATGGAGTAAAAAACAATCTAAAAGTAGCCATCATTAATTCTGATTTAGGACAGGCAGATATTGGTGTACCAGGAACCATATCTTTAAGCCTTTTAGAAAATGAACTTTTCTCTTTTGAAAACCTACCTATAAAAAGCTGGTATTTTATTGGAGAGATAACTCCTACAGGAAGATTTCTACAAGTAATTACGGGAGTAAGAAGACTTCTTGATGAAGCTAAAAAAATGGCTGACATAGTAATCATAAACACCTGTGGCCTTGTAAAGGGTAGATTAGGAAAAATCTTAAAATATTATAAAACCTTTGTAATAAATCCTGACCATATAGTTGCTATACAGACTGATAATGAACTTGACCCTCTTTTAAAAATCATAGGAAGACTTTCTAAAAATGTGTATAAAATACCCAAAAGCATTCTTGCAAGAGAAAGACCTCCTGAAGAGAGAAGAGAGTTTAGGGAAAAAAGATATGAGATGTACTTTCAAAATGCAAAAACGTTACTTTTTCCTATATACTTGGTACATTCTATAGACAAGTATATAGACTTTCAAAAAGAGGACTATACAGGAAGACTTGTAGGGCTAATTGATGAAAAAGAAAACCTATTAGAACTTGGAATAATTCAGGAGGTAAATTTAGAAAAGAGAAACTTGCTAATTTTTACCCCTTTAAAAGAGATGGACAAAGTAAAAAGAATTGAAATAGGAAGTATCAAATTAAAAGTGATAAGAGAAATGTAACGCCACAGGCAATGTTATTTTTCAGAAAGCCTGTGGCGTTATAAAATCATAGGTTAGAAATAATATCTAAAACCAAAAGCTCCATCTACGTCAATACTGGTTTGAGGAACCAATTCTAATGTTGGAACAAGTTCAAAGAAAAAGTCTAAATTCATTCCTTTAGGAATGTAAACAACCCCAAGAGGAATTCTAATTCCAAAATTTGTATTATCAGCTGCTAATATTCTTACTCCTACCCCATAGTAAAAGGGCATTGAACCTGAGCTAGGTTTAAATATTCCATAATTATGAGTCACCATATCAGCAAAAAGATGAAGAACATTAGCATTCAAACTCCAAGCTACGCCAAAATCAAAAGCCTGAGCTTTACCCTGCCAAAGCCTAAAAGACAGTCCTGTAGGTTCTCCTATAACTACGCCAACTCCAAAATTACCAGCATAAGTGATGGAAAAAGATAATAAAACAACCAAAAGCACAAAAATGAACTTCTTCAATCCCCTTCACCTCCGATACAAGAATTTTTAAGATTTTAATATTATACCACAAAAAAGAGGTCTGCTATTTCTCTTGGCAGACTCCCTAAGATTTGAAGAATGAGTTATAGGTAATCCATATCACCACATAACTAAAAAAATAAAATTTTTAAGTAAAAATTAAGCTAATTCTTAAAAAACTTTAAGTATCAAAGACTATAATTTAAAGCAAATAAAAATTTAACTTGGAGGTGACCAGAAATGAAAAGATTTGTATTGATGTTAGGAATTCTTCTTATGTCCTTCACTCTATTTAGTAATTTAGGAATTTCTGCAGTAAATCTTAGTTCCCAAGAAATTAAAGATATACTTCATATGAGGGAGGAAGAAAAATTAGCAAGAGATGTATATACAACTTTATACAACCTTATTCCCCATGATGGATTATTAGATATAAATGGAAGAGTAGATTATGTAACTATATCTTGGTGCTATTTTCGTGATAGTTGGAAAACAAGCTTGATAGGTTCTTCGGATAATGATAACTATAACAGGACTATCACTTATCATCATAATCTTTTTGAAAACTGTAATTCCAGAGTTCCAAGCTTTAGATTTGGTGAGGGACATATATTTAATAACTATTATAAAGACATTAAAGCCAGTGGAATAAATTCAAGAATGGGAGCAAAAATCAGAGTTGAGTATAACTATTTTGAAAATGTGAAAAGACCTATCTGTTCCTTAGATAGTCCTGAATTTGGATATTGGCATATGGTAGGAA
>Ga0116166_1000945_pt1 | contig 27108 bp, 19 predicted proteins | sample AD_JPNMR2_MetaG_FD_89884 | JGI IMG/M metagenome (GOLD analysis project Ga0116166, IMG submission 89884) | Active sludge microbial communities of municipal wastewater-treating anaerobic digesters from Japan - AD_JPNMR2_MetaG | ecosystem: Engineered > Bioreactor > Anaerobic > Digestate | place...
GCGATGCCGACGCACGAACGCTCCGCCGGAGATTCCGCGGCAACAGATCGGCCGCTTTCAGAGCGGGGCCGACGACCCGGACGCCCGGGTGAGCCGGGAGTTCTGCGCGTGCCGTGTCGGCGAGCACCAGGACCGGCTCAACACCCCCAGCCGCCAGCCTCGGCAGCAGTTCGCGAAAGACGCGCTGCACTCCACGCTGGTACGCGTTCTGGAACACCACGCCGTCGTAGAGCACGCGCATAGGAGGCCCACTGTAGCGGGCGGCGATCTTCGCCGGCGCGTTATGGGCCCCGGCAACTCCACGGCCACCACCGGCGCCGCCGTCTTGCGCGGCTGTAACGGTTCCGCTCTTCGTGCATGTCCGATGTTGCCTGTACGCAACGCGCCCGTGCAGAGACGCCGCGGCGGCGTCGATAGACACCCCGATGTCGAGTGACGGCAACGCCACCCCACCTCCTCCCCCGCCGCCGCAGCCCCCGTCTTCGGACGGGCCGCCCGGTCGCAAGGGCGGCCCCGTCCTGAGGCGCACGATCGTGCGCCCGGCGGGTTCGACGCACCCCGACCCGCTCGACTCGGCGTACGTCTCGGAGCGTCTCACCGCGCTGACGCACGAACTGGCCAACCTGCTCGACGGCTCTCTGCGGTGCCTGAGCCTGGCCCGCCGCGCCGTCTGGAAAACCGGCTCGCACGCGCCGGCGGGCGACACGACGGCCCAATCCAGCGGCGCCTGGCGCTCACCCGGCGCAAACACGTGCACCCCTTCGGACGACCTGGCCGCGACGCTTTGCGAGGACGCTCGCGATTCGAACTCGGCGGTTGAAGTGGCGCGCCTGCTGGACACGGTCCACGTCGCTATGCAGCAGATGGCTTCGCTCGTGAAGGCCTCGATGGGCGGGTTCACGCCCGGGCTCATGGCGCCGGTCACGGCGTCGATCGGATCGGGGGGCGGCATGAGCGAGGCGGTCCGTCACGCGGCCGACGTGATGTCGCCGGTCGCCGAGGAACTCCGCATCGAACTGACCTGCGAGATCGACCCCCGCCTCGCGGAGGTGCCCGCGGGACCGGTCTACACCATCATCACCAACGCGGTGCGCAACGCCATCGAGTCGATCGAGAGATTGCAGTCCTCCGGCGTGACCGGCACGGGCGCGATCCGCGTTCAGGCACGGCTCGACAACCGATCGTCTCCGGACCAGATCGAGATCGAGATCATCGACGACGGCCAGGGGCCGCCCGCACGCATCGAGGGCGGGACGAACCGACTCTTCGACGCGGGTGTCACCACCAAGCCCAACGGCTCGGGCATCGGGCTCTCGGTCATCCGGGACGTGGTGGACGAGCTCGGCGGCACGGTGGCCCTCTCTCGCCGCACTCCCGATCCCTGCACACACCGCGCGGGCGCTGTGCTGAGCGTGCGGTTCCCCTGCCCGGCGATGTTCGGGCAGGGCGAGCGTTGAAACACCCCCATCCCCCACCGTCGCGGCGATCGTCGCAGGCAACGGAGCAGACGCTGTGAGTGACCGGCGGAAACGAGTGCTGATCGTCGACGACGACCCCATCGCGAGCGAATCGCTGGGCGAGTTCGTGCACGAACTGGGTCACGACGTCGTCACGGCGTCCAACGGCCGGGACGCGCTCGCCAGGCTTGAGCAAGCCGAGAGCAGCGCCGAGCGCATCGGCGCCGAGCCCGATGCCGCCGGGCGCGACGACGGCGCGTTCTCCGTCGTGGTGTGCGATGTTTCCATGCCGGTGATGAACGGCCTGGAGTTCCTGAAGGCCTGCCGCAAGCGCTTCCCGGCGGTCGCGGTCATCATGCTGACCGGCTACGGGGCGATCGAATCGGCCGTGGAGGCGGTGCGCCTGGGCGCTTGCGAGTACCTCACCAAGCCCGTTGTGGACCAGGAACTGCGGATGGCGATGCAGCGCGCGTTCCGCGAGCACGCGCTGCTGGAGGAGAACCGCAACCTCAAGGCCCGGCTCGACGACGCCGTGGGCCTCAAGAACATCGTGGGGCACGACCCGCGGATGACCCGCATCTTCGAACTGGTGCAGGCCGTCGCGCCCAGCAAGACGACCGTGCTCATGACCGGCGAGAGCGGCACGGGCAAGAGCCTCATTGCGCACGCGATCCACCAACTCAGCCCGCGCTCGTCGCGTCCGTTCGTGCAGCTCTCGTGCGGATCGATCCCCGAAACCCTGCTCGAGAGCGAGCTCTTCGGCCACGTCAAGGGCGCCTTCACCGGCGCGCACGCCGACAAGGCCGGGCGGTTCCTCGTCGCCGACACGGGCACCATCTTCCTCGACGAGATCAACTCCGCCAGCCCGGCGATGCAACTCAAACTGCTGCGCGTTCTGCAGGAGCGCAAGTTCGAGCCCGTCGGGTCGTCGCAGACGCACGAGGTCGACGTGCGCGTCGTCCTCGCGACCAACCGGCCGCTGGAGGACCTGGTCCGCTCGGGCGAGTTCCGCCAGGACCTGTACTACCGAATCAACGTCGTGCAGGTGGAACTGCCCGCGCTGCGCGAGCGCCGGAGCGACATCCCGCTGCTGGCCCAGCACTTTCTCGCCAAGCACAGCGCGAACCTCGGGCGGCACATCGCCGGCTTCTCGCCCGACGCCCTGGCGACCCTCGAGCACTACGCCTTTCCCGGCAACGTGCGCGAGCTCGAGAACATCATCGAGCGGGCGGCGGTCCTGTGCCGCGGCGCGACGATCCAGCGTGACGATCTCCCGGAAGCGGTGGTCAACAACACGACCGGGCACCTCCTGCCGGCCCACGTCCGCGAGCGCCTGGGGCTGAGACTGAGCGAACCGGGCGCCGTTTCGTCCCCCGCAGGCCACCCTTCGCTTTCGCTCTTCGGCGCCGACGCCGCGGCTGGTGCGTACGTCCCGATGTCGCTCGAGGAAGCGCTCAAGGAGCCGGAGCGGAGGATCCTGCTGCGGGCGCTCAAGGCCAACGCCTGGAACCGCCAGAAGACCGCCGACGACCTTCAGATCAACCGCACGACGCTCTACAAGAAGATGCGGCTGCTGGGGATCGAGAGTGACGAGCGGCTCGCCGGTTGACGGCTTCGAAGCCTCCCAGGTCGAAGGACTTTCCGCCCGTCTTCCTTGCCGAGGGCGGCTTTTCGGTCTATGTTCGGTTCATGCTCCACGAATGGGAGTATGCCGACGCACTCACGACCGGGCCCATCAAGGGACGCGGCGCGGGGCTCAACCCCGGCAACCGCTTCGAGGACGTGCGGCTGCACGTGCTGGGAGAGTACCTTGACGAGATCCGGCTGGAACGCGAGAACCAGACCGTCGATGGTTCCGCGCCGGGAGGCGAGGCGGGACCCAGCGAAGCGATCTCCCTCGCGACGCGCGTTTATCACGACCGATCGCGGACGGTGCTCAACCACGTCGAGAGCCCGGACATCGGCTTCTCCTGGACGGTCAACCCCTATCGCGGGTGTGAGCACGGGTGCATCTACTGCTACGCACGCCCCGGGCACGAGTACCTCGGCTGGTCGTGCGGCGTCGACTTCGAGACGCGCATCCTCGCCAAAGTGGATGCCCCGGACCTGCTGCGCGAGGCGCTGCTCAAGCCGACTTGGAACGGCGAACCGATCGTCGTATCGGGCGTCACCGATCCGTACCAGCCGGTCGAGCGCCGACTGCGGATCACGCGTCGGGTGCTCGAAGTCTGCCGCGACCTGGCGCAGCCGGTTTCGCTCATCACCAAGAACTCGCTCATCGCACGCGACGTGGACCTGCTCGGGGACCTGGCGCGGCACCAAGCCGCGAGCGCAGCGATCAGCGTCACGACGCTCGACAACGAACTGGCGAGCAGGATGGAGCCGCGCGCCAGCGCGCCCAGCGCCCGTCTGAACGCGATCCGCACTCTTGCACAGGCGGGCGTCCCCGTGAGCGTGATGGTCGCGCCCATCATCCCGAGCATCAACGACCACGAGATCGCGCCGATCCTCGAAGCCGCGGCGGAAGCCGGCGCCCGCAACGCCGGTTACGTGATGCTCCGGCTTCCTCACCAGAACAAGGATCTCTTCCTTGACTGGCTCCGGCGGCATTTCCCGGATCGGGCGGCGCGGGTGGAGTCGCAGGTCCGAGCGATGCACGGGGGCGAACTCTACGACGCGCGTTGGTTCAAGCGGCAGCGGGGCGAAGGCCCGCTCGCCCGGCAGATCGAGCGCGCATTCGAGGTGTTCAAAAAGCGGGCGGGATTCTCGCGGCCGGCGCCGCTTCTCGGTCAGCACGGCCCCGGGTCCGATCGAGCGGACCGGGAGGCGGGGCGCAACGACGAGTTCCTGCGGCGGAAGCGCGATCGGGACCATCGCGGGCAGGGCCTGTTGTTCTCTTGATCCCCGCTTGTTCCCTTGATCACCGCGCCCGCGCAGCGGCGCGACCGGTCACTTCAGGTCGTGCGCCGCGGTGTCGGTGTGCCCGCGAGGACGCACGAAGGGCGAGTACACCGTTTCGCTCGCCCGTCGCGCCCGGGCGAGGAGCTCCGGATCGTCCTTCCGCACATAGACCCGGTTCGCACCGATCCACATCACCGCCTCGTAGCCACGCGCCGTGATCAGCCCCGGGACGCGCGGATCCTCGCCGAAGGAGAAATCCTCGACGAGCAGAACGCGCGGCCGGAAGCGGTCGAGATCGAACCCCTGCAGCAGTTCGTGCTCGCTTCCCTCGACGTCAATCACGGCGAAATCGACGCGATCCAATCCGGCGAGGTCCAGCGCGGCGTCCATGCTCATGTACGGGACAGTCACCGGGCGCATCCTGGCTTTGGCGCGGGCCAGTTCGGCGGTGCGCCGGGCGTTCGTATCGCTTTCCTCGCGGTACGCGCTGAACTGCTGCTCGAATAACTCGGGGACGAGCAGCGTGGTCGTGCCCTGCGAGCCCTTCGGGCCCAGCGCCGCCTGCAGTACGAACGATCCGGGTCGGCGGGCCCGGCACTCCTCGCAACGCTCGGGGATCGGCTCGACGAGCAGGCCGGTCCATCCCAGGGCTTCGAAGACCCACGACACGCTGATGCTGCGCCCGTCGTTGGCGCCCACCTCGATAAATACCCCGCGTCCCCCCGCCCCCGACAGCGGCAGACCGAAAAAGAGGTCGTAGAGCAGTACGTCCTCTCCCCACTCGGAGCGGAACTCGAGCGGGATCGAAGGGGTGACGCCGCGCGCGGCGCAATCGCGCCGGGCCAACTGGTCGTAGAACTGCTTCTGAAGCCGGATAAAGGACTCGGGCCCGATGAGCATCGAGCGCTTCGCCCGCCGACGGAGGCGCGCCAGACGACGCCCCTGCACGCCTACGAGCACGAAAAGTGTCAGGACCGCGCCGACGAGCAACACTGTCCAGGTCGAGTCCATGGGGAGTTCCGGGGGCCCGGTCGCGATTGAGACACGGTTTATAGGCGGCGATCGCTCGCCCCCGCCGCGACGGATTCCCGCGCGGACCCACCTACGCTTGGGGCCTATGGCAAGCGTCCCTTCCGAGTATGAGGGCCAGTTCCCGGCCGTTCCGACCCCCCAGCCGCCGACAGAGGAGACACCGCAGGAGGCGGTCGAGGCCGAGACGGAGCACCGCCGATTCCCGACGCGCAGCACGTCGGACCCGGACGCGATGCGCCGCTTCGCCATCGAGGCCGCACGGATGCTCGCCGACGACCGTTGCGAGGATGTTCTCTGCCTCGACGTTCGCTCGCTGTCGCAGGTGTCGGACTACATCGTCATCGCCAGCGGCACCTCCGACCGGCAGATGCGCGGCGCGGCGGACGACATCGAGCGTCTGGCCGACCAGCACCAGTTCCGAGTGTTCCGCCGCTCGCAGGACGACCGGGCGACGTGGATCGTGCTCGACTGCGTGGACATCGTCGTTCACATCTTCGAGCCCAACACGCGCGCGCATTACGACCTCGAGATGCTCTGGGGCGACGCCGAGCGCGTGACGTGGGAGCGTGAAGGCGGCGGTATCCGCGTGCCCGGTGGCCGAACGGCGCACGCGAGCGACTCGGAGCTCAACGCCGCGGGAGTGGACGAGGGCGTGGAATCGGACGCCGACGAAAGACCGGGCGACGACGGCGCCGATTTCGACACCGGCGACTCGGAGATTAACGAGGAAGCACTGACGGCGCCCGAAGGCGACCAGGACGACGAAGCCCTGACTTACTCGGCAACAATCGCCGACACCATGGTTGGCGAGAGCGCGGCAGAGAGGCCTTCGAAACCGTCACCCAGCCGCGGCGGCAAGGCCGCCAGAGCGAAGGGCGCTGGAGCGATTCGAGCGAAGACCCGCGCCAAGTCCTCGGCCGTGAGAAGGGCCGCCAAGCGGGCGACGGAAAAGAATCGGGCGGCGAAGAAGCGTCCCGTCAAGAAGACGGCCACGAAGAAGGCCGAGGCCAAGAAACCGGCCTCCAAGTCCGCCAAGAAGTCCGCCCGGAAGAAGCGCTGATCAGGCCCGCCTTCGACCTTCGAACCTGGCGAGCACCGCACGCGCGGTCTGTCGAACCATCGCCGCTTCGTGTTCGTCATCGGCGACTTCACGCACGCGACGGACGATGTCCGAACTCTCGGCCGCGCCCGGGAAGTTTCCGAGCGCGATGAGCGCGTTGCGTTTGAGCATGTCGAGCGTCGCGCGCTTCACGGCGGAACTGGTGAGCCTTGTCGCGCGGTCGGCGGCGGTCCAGCCCAGGAGTTCGAGGAGCGGGAGCGCCCCCCCGCCGCGTTCGCCCGGCTCGGGAAATGCCGGGCGGTACGCCGGGTGCGACGCCACCGGACGAGCGACGGACGATTCGGCGTCGCCCGACTCCGGCGCATTGAACGGACACACTTCCTGGCAGACATCGCACCCCAGCAGCCAGCGGTCCATGCGGGGCTGGAGCGCCGCGTCGATCGGCCCATCGTGCTCGATGGTGAGGTACGAGATGCAGCGCCGCGCATCCACGCCACCCGAACCGATCGCGCCGGTCGGGCAGGCGTCGATGCAGCGCGTGCAGGTGCCGCAGTGGTTCGCCACGGTCTCGGGATCGCTGGAATCTCCCAGGTCGAGCGTGGTCGCCAGACCGGCGAGGACGAAGTACGACCCGCGCTGCGGATGGATGAGCAGCGTGTGCCGCCCGATCCAACCCAGGCCCGCCCGCTGCGCGTGCTCGCGTTCAAGCACGGGCGCCGCGTCCACAAAGCACCGGAAGGAATCCTGCGGAAACAACCGTCGCAGCGCGTCCGCCAGCCGGTGCAGACGCCGGTTGACGATCTTGTGGTAGTCGCGACCCCGCGCGTATCGCGCGATGCGCCCGCTCGGCGTTGACGCCGACCCCGTCTCTTCTACGTCATCCATCGGCGCGGCGTACTGATCCGCAACCATGACCACGCTGCGAGCGCCCGGAAGAAAGCGGTCGATGTCGAGGCGGACCGGCATCGTCGCCTCCAGCCAGTCCATCGTCGCGAACGAGCCTTCCGCCAGCCATGCGTTGATTGCGCCTCGCCAGTCCGAGGGGCGAGCGCGGCACGTCCCGGCGAGTGCAAAGCCCAGCGCACGGCACGCCTCCAGCACCTCGTCACGCAGTTGACGGGCGGGCGTTGTCACGATCGTGTTCCTCTTGCTCGCTTCGGCGGCCTGCGGAAGCGCGGACGCGGTGGCTCAACGCCGAGCGGCCCCCGCACGCGCGGGGGGCTTGGACGTGTGAGCCGCCGCGCCGGGCGCTGGCTGCACACTCTCGCGCCCCGCGAGCCAATCGAACATCGTTCGGGCCGCGCCGGGCAGCACCTGCTCCGGCCCGGCGATGCCCGGCACGAAAGCGAAGGGGTATTCGAAGACCAACGGGCCGGTGAAGCGGGCGTCGACCAGCGCTCGAACAAATGCGCGGGCGTCCAGATCGCCCTCGCCCAGGCTGCACGGACGGCGCTGCAGGTCGGCGTCCGAGGCCGAGGGTTCGGTGATCGTCTTGGCGTCCTGCACCCGGGCGACAAGCAGGTGATCGCCGAGCGACGGAACTCCCGCGGCAGCGGATTCGCCCGCCAGGCACGCCGCGGCGTTCGAGTAGCAGGCTCCCACAAGCCCGTGATCGACGGCGCGCAGAATCTCGAGCAACTCGCCGGTCCTGGCGAACGATCCGGCGTTTTCGACAGCAATGCGCACGCCGGTCTTGTTGGCGTGGTCCGCCACCATGCGCAGGCGATCGGCGATCCGCGCGACGCACGCCGATCGCTTCTCGAACGGGGGCACCTGCATCCCGAAGACGCGCACGAAGGGGCACTCCAGCGAGGCCGCGAGGTCGATCGCCCGCCGCGCTTCTCGCACCGCCTTCTCCTGATCCCACAGAAGGGGGCCGATCACCGGCGGACCGATGAAGTCGTCGAACTTCAACGAGGTGGCGAGGCACAGCACCTCGACGCCGCGCTCGCCGAACAGCCGGCGGGTCTTCTCGGGGCTGGTCATCGCGGGGTCGCAGGCAAAGCGGCGCGAGTCGTCGCCGAAGGTCCGCAGTTCAACGGCCTCGAACCCGAACTCGTCGGCGTGCTGCGCGACTTGCGCGAGGGTCCAGTGCGGGCAGGCGACCGTGGAAAACGCGGGCTTGAGCATGGCGGGCCATCGTACGGGGTTGTCTGGAGGCTCTCAACCCGGCCGACTCCACGCCGCCCGGGCGCGTCTTTTCGGACGGTCGCTGACTCCACGCAACGGGCGCAGGCGATGCAGATTCACCGGGCGCGCCCGGAACGACCGCCGCCGAACCGTCCGCCGCCGACGCAGATCGCACCTTGGTACTGAGGCGGTTGGGAGTCAGGTGCGCTCCATCGGCAATGACAGCGGAACCCATCCGGTACTCGCCCGGGGACGGTTCGGTCGGCGGCGTTCGGCACGGCGCCCCGCGGGTCTGCTCGCGGCCGGGTTGGTGGTCGGCTGCGCCGGCTTTGGCGCTTGCGCACCGTGCTCGACCAACGGCGCGCACGTGCTGGTCCCCCGGATCGGCGACGGGCGCTCCCTGAACGAGATCGCGATGAACCCGCTCGAACGGGCTCGGGCCCGGGCGCTCCTCGGCGAGTTACGCGGCATCGACGCGCTCGCCGACGTGCCCGAGCTCCGGGCTTCACCGGGATCTCCGCGCTAACGCCGCCGGCTCCGGCGTGTTCGGCGGCCCATCGACAGGCAGAACGACCATGAAGTCCGATCCCTTCCCGGGCTCGGAATGCACTTCGAGCCGCCCCGCGTGCTCCTGAATGAGTCGTCGCGCGGTCGGAAGCCCCAGACCGCTCCCGCCGGCCTTGGTCGTGAAGTAGGGTTGGAAGATCTTCTCGACGACCTCGGGCGCGATGCCGGGCCCGGTGTCGATCACGTGGATCCTGACGCAATCGCTTCGAGACTGGTCGTGGTCATCGCGGAACGGCTCGGTGCGAAGAATGAGTTCGCGCGCCGCGACTCCGCCGTCACCCTGGGACTGCGCCATCGCCTGCGTTGCATTGAGCATCAGGTTGAGCAGCGCCTGCTTGACGTGCTTCACGTCCACCCTCGCCAGGAGCGGCTGGGGGTAGAGGTCGGCCCGCAGGCGAACGCCCTGCCTTTCCGCCTCGGGGAAGTAGAAGTCGACGAGCTCGGAGACCAGTTCGTTCACGTCCGCCTGCCGCGGGTCGAGCACGACCTGACCGGCGAACTGGAGGAAGTCCTGGAGGATGCCGCTGAGGCGTTCGGTCTCGCGCCGCAGCGCCTTGGTCCGGTTCACGAGGCGCGATCGCTCCTGGTCGTCGATCGCCAGGTCCTCGACGCCCTCGAGGAGCAGCTGGGCGTTGAGCCCGATCGTGGAGAGTGGGTTCTTGATCTCGTGCGCCAGACCGCTGGTCATCGAGCCGATCTCGGCGAGGCGCTCGGCGGCGCGGGCGCGGCGTTCGGCGGCGCGCACGCGCCGCAGGTGCCGCCGGATGAGGACCACGGCCACCGCCACGGTGAGCAGCGTGCCCAATCCGAAACCCAGGAGCAGGCCGTTCAGCACGCTTGACGCTCCCGCGGACCGCGCAGCCGTTCACTCACGCCACGCCGGCGCGGCGCGACTCTAGGCCCACAGAGTCGAAAAAGAGGGGGCATTACCTTCTCGGCGACCGGAGCGAACCCTTGCGCGGCGGCACCGTCACTTCGAGATGATCCAGGCGCGTGACTTTCGTCGCGTGCCAGCCCCTGTCCGTGATCTCGGCGTCGTACTGCACGTTTGCGCCGTCCTTGAGCACGCGGAACCCGTCACCCTGGATCTTCGAGTAGTGCACGAAGACGTCCTGCTTCTCGGGGCCGACGATGAACCCGTATCCCTTCTTCGGATCGAACCACTTCACGACACCCTGGACGTCCGTCAGGATTCTCGCGCCGGGTTCAGACATGGGCGGCCTCGCCTTGATCGGATACGGGACAGAGGATCGGCACGTGCTCGGCGCGTCGCGAGCAGTTCACACGGCGGGGCGACAGAGGCGCAACCCCATCCGGTTCGCCGGCGCGGGCGCCGGCAAACTTCCCGAAAACAGCCTGCAGTTCCTGACTACGCAGCATCGAACAGCCTGTGCGACATCCTCTTTCGTGCGAGTGCACGTTCCGGCCCGCAGCTCCGCTCCGCCGCGGGTCGAACGATGTCAAGATACCAAGGCGTGTTGATTTCGCCAAGACGCGTGCTCGCTTGCTGCCACTCAACACTCACCCGATCGGGCGATGTCTTGCATCCGACACTGCCGATCATCTTAACCACAAGTCCTTGAATACAAGTGATTTACAGAACAACTCCAATAGACAAAGGACCCGACCTGATTTTCAGATCGGGGCCTTGATTTCCTCAAAACTTGGTCCGGCTGTGGCGAGCCGTGCCGTCAGCTCGTTCGCGCCGCTTCCTCGGCCATGGCCGCCTTGCGGCTGAGTTTGATGCGGCCTTGGTCGTCCACCAGAATGACCTTGACCTTGACCACATCGCCGACCTTGACCACGTCGTGCACGTGCTTGACGTACCCGTCCGCCAGTTCCGAGATGTGGCACATGCCGTCGGTCCCGGGGGCGAGCTCGACAAACGCGCCGAAGTCCTTGGTCGAGACCACCTTGCCGGTGTAGATCGTTCCGACCTTGATCTCTTCGCACAGCGCTTCGATCTCGGAACGGGCCAGCGCGATCGCGTCGCCGTTGGGAGCCGCGACCATGACGGTGCCGTCGTCCTCGACGTCGATCGTCACGCCGTACTTCTCCTGCAGGCCGCGGATGGTCTTGCCGCCGGGCCCGATGAGTTTGCCGATCTTCTCGGGGTTGATGGTCAGCGTGACCAGCCGCGGGGCGAGGAGCGAGATCTCGGGACGCGGCTTGGGGATGCACCGCTCCATGATGTCGATGATTTCGAGGCGGCCCTGCTTGGCCTGCTCGAAGATCTTCTCGACCTGAGCGAGCGTGAGACCGCGGGTCTTCAGGTCGAGCTGGATGCCGGTGATGCCGGTGCGGGTGCCCGAGACCTTGAAGTCCATGTCGCCGAAGAAATCCTCTTCGCCGATGATGTCGGTGACGAAGACCTCGTTCTGGTCGTTGTCATCGGCGAAGCGGCCGATGGAGATGCCCGCGACCGTCGCGCGGATGGGCACGCCCGCGTCCATGAGCGCCAGGCAGCCGCCGCAGACCGAGGCCATCGAGGATGAGCCGTTCGACTCGGTGATGTCCGAGACGACGCGGATCGTGTAGGGGAACTCGTCGGGGGTCGGCAGGACGCCGAGCAGCGAGCGCTCGGCGAGCGCGCCGTGACCGATCTCTCGCCGACCGGGGCCGGTGATGCGCTTGGCCTCACCGGTCGAGAAGGGCGGGAAGTTGTAGTGCAGCAGGAACTTCTTGCTGTACTCGGGGAGCAGGCCGTCGATGATCTGCTCGTCCTTGCCGGTGCCGAGCGTGACCGAGACGAGGCTTTGCGTCTCGCCGCGCTGGAAGAAGGCCGAGCCGTGCGTCCGCTGGAAGATGCCGACGGCGGCCTCGATGGGGCGGATCTCGCGCGGCTTGCGCCCGTCGGCGCGGATGCCCTGCTCGACGATCAGGCGGCGGGTGATCTTCTCTTCGAGGCGACGGAAGGCGTCCTTGGCCTGGGCGCGACGCTTGACGCTCGTGGCGTACGCGTCGTACGTGCCGGTCGCGTTGAGCTGGAAGTGCGTGTCGAGGAGGTTCTTGAGGATCGCGTCGACCCGTTCCGAGCGCTCCTTCTTGCTCTTGACCTTGCGGGCCTCGGTGAGTTCGGCGGAAACAGTCTTCTTGACGAACTCGACGATCTCGGGTGCGGGCAGGATGCGCTCGCCGGCGACCTTGGGCTTGCCGGCCTTGGCGACGAGTTCGTCGATGAGCGCGAGGGTTTCTTTGATCGCCTCGTACCCCACTTCCATGGCCTTGAGCACGCCGGGCTCGTCGACTTCGGCGGCGCCGACCTCGATCATGTTGATGCCGTCCTTGTGGCCGGCGAGCACCATGTCCAGGTCGGAGAAGTCGAGCTGGCTGACGGTGGGGTTCGTGACGTAGCGCAGGCCGTCGTCGGTGTGGACGCGTCCGATGCGGACCGTCGCCGTCGGACCCTCGAAGGGAGCGCTGGAGATTGCGAGCGCGGCGGAGGCGGCGGTGCAGGCCAGGATGTCGGAGTCGTTCTCGCCGTCGTGGCTCATCACGAAGACCTGGACCTGGATCTCGTCCATGAACCCGTCGGGGAAGAGCGGACGGATCGGGCGATCGATCATCCGCATCGTGAGGATTTCCTTCTCGCTCGGCGGTCCTTCGCGCTTGCGGAAGCCGCCGGGGAACTTGCCCGCGGCGCTGGTCTTCTCGCGGTAGTCGACCGTGAGGGGGAAGAAATCGATGCCGTCGCGCGGGTTGGCGCGGACGACCGTCGCGAGCACCGTGGTGCCGCCGTAGTGCGCCATCACCGCCGCGTCGCACAGTTTGGCGACCTTGCCGGTCTCGATGGTGAGCGTGCGGCCCGCGATCTCTCGTTGAACCTTGATATGCGTCATGCTTCTGCCTCTCGTCTCCGGCGCCCCGGGCGCCGGGTTGGTGGTGAGCACACCCGACTGTCGCTCACACGATCGCGCCCGTGGAGCGGGCGAGCGGGAAAGACCCCGCCGCACCCTCGCCGCGCTCGCCCGGCAGAACCGACGGCGAGTGCGGCAACACGAAACGCAGCGTGCGGCTGCGACGGCTCGGATTGTGAAGGCGGGGCGCTCGACCCCCGTAACCTTAGAGGCAGAAGGCAGGTCGCAGTCGCTGACTGCGGTCTGCCCACTGCCACCTCAGCACGTGAGGCCGAACGATCCGCCGCTACGTGGGCCTTGCTCCCCGCGCACAACCGGATCGCGAGAACACAGGCAAAGCCCAAAACCGAAAAGGCCCGTGCGTCGCTGGACGCGCGGGCCCGAAGAATCTCGTTATTTGCGCAGGCCGAGTCGCCCGATGAGCGACGTGTAGCGCTCCGGCTCTGTGCGGGCCAGATACTTGAGGAGGCGGTTGCGCTTGGAAACCATCAGCACCAGGCCGCGGCGGCTGGCGTTGTCCTTCTTGTGCTTCTGCAGGTGGCCGGTCAGTTCGTTGATGCGCGTCGTGAGGAGCGCGATCTGAACATCAGGGGAACCGGAGTCCTTGGCGTGAACGCGGTACGTTCCCACGGCTTCCTTACGCTGCTCCGCAGTGATCGACATGCCTAACCCTTTGCCTTCCAGCCACTTCAGAAAAAACTCTCCGCGCGGGCCGCAATCGGACCATGCCGCGGACCGGCAAGGGTAGTCCTCCCGGGTCGGTGGATCAACCTCCCTCCAGAGCCGGTGTCTCCCGAGAACCGGGCCGATCACGCGTTCAGACTCCTGAAGGGGCCGTGAATCGCGAGCATGGTCCCGGGACGCTGGATGTTGACGAACAAGGCCCGCCCATCGGGGCTGGCGTGGACTCCTGCCAACTCACTCTGGGTTGTCGCGGCGAATGGAAAGCAGCCGCCGCCGGGAGTTACCCCGATCAAACGCTGAACTTCGAGGCCGGAGTCCTCGCAGACAAAGAGCCCGCCCCAGGGCGAAACGCACAGGTTGTCGGCGTTGGCGATGACCTTCGAATCGTTGGGTTCGATGAACAACTCCAGGGTTCCGGGTGCATCGGCTTCGCCCGATTGGCCTTCGTGAGCACCGGGCGAGTAACGCCAGATCTGGCCGACGCCGGCGCTTCCGCCGGTGGTGCAAGCCCAGAAGACCTCTCCGCCCCCGTCGGGTGTTCGCCGGTCATGCCCGAACCACATCCCTTCCGCGCGCGCGAAACGCGCCGCGCCCGCCGCAAACGCCCGCAGCCGCAGGTCGTCCTTGGGCGCCTCGACATCGTCGAGGTCTATCCATCGCACAGGGATTTTGGCGCCGACGGGGATCTTCATTGGAGAGTCGGCCCAGTTGCGCGTGCAGAGCGAGGCGCGGACCTTGGACGCCAGGGCCTGCAATCGCCCTCCCCGGGACAGTTCTCCGGGCTTGTGGGGGATGAAGCGGTAGATCGCGCCGTCGGCCATGTCCTCGGTCAGGTACACGATGCCGGTTCGCGGGTCAACGCACACGGCCTCGTGCCGGAAGCGGCCGAGCGCCTTGAGCGGCTTGGGATCTTCGACGGGGTGATCGAGCGCCGAGGGCACCTCGAACACGTAGCCGTGATCCTGTTCGAAGCCGCCGGGCATGGCGCTGCCGCGCAGATCGTTGGTCTCCTCGCACGTAAGCCACGAGCCCCACGGGGTCGGCCCCCCGGCGCAGTTGCGGACGGTGCCGTGCAGCGACATGAAGCGGCGCGAGACTTGGCGCTTGCGGGTGTCGTAGATGGTTGTCGTCGTGCCGCCGCGCGCCAGACGCCCGGGGTCGTAGAACAACCCCGGTTTGACCCTGTCGAAGCGCGCTTCGTCCGGGCCGAGCGCGGTGCGGGCCCGGTGCGCCGGCATCTCGATCTCGTGGTTGCAGACGATGGCGGTCGTGCCGTCCGGCCTGGCGAACGCGGCCATGCCGTCGTGCTGGCCGGGCACGAGCAGCCCGTCGTCCATTTCCTGGCCCGCGCGCGAGAGCACGGTGTACGAGAATCCCGCCGGCAGGTCGAGCAGTTTGTTCGGATCCGGGAGGAGCGGGCCGTAGCCCGCGCCGGAGTCCGCCAGCAGCGCACCGAGGCTCGCGCCGCGGGCGAGGCCGACGCGGAGGCCCGCGAACCCGACCGACGCGGCCATGGCACGCTCGATGAACTGCCTGCGGGTGACCGTCATGCTCCAAGCGTAGCGGACCGCCCGGCCCCGACAGGCGTGCGCACGGGGCGGTCGCGTCAAGACGGCGTGAACAACGACGCAGCGCCGCTCCGGTCTTGGTCGGGGCCGGTCGGGTGTGATACCCGCTACGCTTTGCCGCCATGAAACTCTCGCGCCGGGTCAGCCAGCTCAAACCGTCCGCCACCGTCGCCGTGATGAACCGGGCCAAGGAGCTGGCGCGACAGGGCGTGGACGTGCTGAGTTTCGCCGCGGGCGAGCCGGACTTCGACACGCCCGAGCCCATCAAGCAGTCGGCCATCCGCGCGCTGCTCGCGGGGCAAACCAAGTACATGCCGACGCTGGGCGACTTCGACACGCGGAAAGCGGTCGCGGACAAGGTCACGCGCGACAACGGCATCCCGAACGTTACCCCCGAGCACGTCGGCATCTCCGCGGGCGGCAAGCATGCGCTCTACACGGTGTGCCAGTGCCTTCTCGACTTCCCGGCATCGGGCGAAGCGCCGCCGGAGGTCATCCTGCCGGTGCCGGCCTGGGTGAGTTACGCGCCGCTGGCGGAACTGGCGGGAGGGAAAGTGGTCGAAGTGCCGACGACTCCGGCGAGCGGCTTCAAGGCTTCCGCTTCGCAGATCGAGAAGGCCATCACGCCGCGCTCGCGGATGCTCGTGCTCAACTCGCCGAGCAATCCTTGCTCGACGATGTACTCGGAGTCCGAGTTGCGTGAGATCGCGACAGTGGTCGCCAAGGCCGCCGGCACCATCGCGCCCGACCTGGTCATCCTCTCCGACGAGATCTACGAGAAGATCGCGTACGGCGGGATCAAGCACTTTTCGATCGGCAGCGTACCCGAGGTGGCCGAGCGGACGATCACGCTCAACGGGTTGTCGAAGGCGTACGCGATGACCGGCTGGCGCGCGGGTTACACGGTCGCCAGCGGCGAGTGGGGCCTGAAGTTCATCAAGGCCATGGCCACGCTGCAGGGCCAGATGACGACGAACATCACGTCGTTTGTCTACCCGGCGATCCGCACGGCGCTGGCCGAGTGCGAGGACGACGCACGCCGGATGTGCGAGGCGTTCGCCGGGCGCGCGGGGTTGATCTACGACCGCATCAGCCGCATCCCGGGTGTGACGTGCGTCCGACCGACCGGCGCGTTCTACGTTTTTCCGGACGTTTCGGCTCACTTCGGCAAGAAAAGCAAGGGCGGACGCGAGGTCCGCTGCGCGTTTGACTTCTGCGAGGCGCTGCTGGGCGAGAACCTGGTCGCCGCCGTGCCGGGCGATGACTTCGGGGGGTGCGGCCCCCGGCACATCCGCATGACCTTCGCGTGCTCCGACGACCAGATCCGCCGGGGAATGGACCGGCTCGGCGAGTTCGTCTCCGGGCTGCGCTGAATCCCGGGAGCGTCCTGCGCCGCCGTCACGAACGCCCAATTGAGCGGGCGCTCACTCCAGCGCGACGCCGCCGTCGGCAAGCGTGTCCGGATCGGGGAGCGGAGGCAGTCCGTGCTTCTTCCGCAGTTCGTTCTGTGCAGCGACGGCCTCGCTCCACTGATCCACGGAAAAGGTGTCTGTATTGCCGCTGGCGTCGAGCACACACCTCACCGCGAGGATCGACGGGTCGTGCGTGAAACCGGGCGAGGGTGAGTACACCGCGATCCACAGGCCCGGGTCCTGGGGCGGAATCGTGACGCCGCGGCAGGTGAAGACGAGATCCCCGACGCGATGCGCGATCGCGTTCTCGGGGAGGCGCTCGGCGACGCCCTCCACGAGTTTGCTCGCCTGGATGCTGTTCATCGTCTGGTAGTAGCGGAGCGTTCGGCCCTCGACGTGTGCGGCGTCGACGTGATTCGAATCGACGACATAACTCGAGAACGAGAAGCCGCCACCGGTCGCCAGTTCAAGGCCGTGCTTGGGGTATGCGCCCGAGCCCTTGATGTGCTCGGCGATGGCCTTGCCCAGTTCGACGAGGCGGTCGTGGGCGTCCTGGGGCTGAACGCTGACGGGCCCGTACACCATCATGGGCGGCGGTGGCGTGCCCGGCGGGGGCGCGGCGGCCGCGGCCGCCTTTGTCAACTGCGCCACAAGCAGCACGATCGAGACGACGGCGATCGCGACCAGCGCGAGCGGCGGACCGAGCCCCGCGAACGTGGCCCTGTAACCCGACACGCGCTGCGAAGTGGTCAGGATCAGGCACACGCTGACAACTGTCCAGATCTGCGCCAGCCCATACCCACCCACGCAGGGCACCAGGAAGAAGACGCAGGCGCCGGAGGCATAGCAGACACTCTGGATGGTGCGCGACAGACCGCCATTGGTCCCGCCGGTGACCGCGAGGAGCGCGTGCGCACACAGCGCCCAGAGCAACAGCAGGAGCGGCAAGCCGACGAAGTAACCCAGGAATACCACGCCCCACTGCGCTGCCCAGAACGCCCAACCCGCAGGGCCGGGGCCGCCCGGACCGCCGGAACCGACGCCGAAGATCGAGACGGCCACGAAGGCGCCCCATACGAGCGAACCACCGAGCGCGACGACCAAGGAGGTCATGAGCATGAAGAGGAGCGACGATTGCGTCGGGCGCGAGATCGTCAGTGCTTCCCCCAGGCTCATAGGCCTGAACGCCGCCATCCCGACGGTCTTGAACCAGCGTGAGAACACGCCGAGGGGTTTGGGCGGATCGTCCAGCCAGGGCAGGCGGTGGATCTGCGTCTGGTCTTCGTTCACGCCGTCGGCGGGCTGGACGATCATCTCGTCCATGGCGATCAGTTTCGCACAGGAGACGCACGTGAAGGCACTGGGGAACAGGTGCCCGTTCGCGTCGGTTCCGAAGTACCCCTGCCCGCAGTGCGGGCAGCAGAATCGCACGGAGTTCGGAACGAACCTGTAGTCCGAGGGCTTGAACGGCACGCCGCACTCGGGGCAGGTCCGCGCCTTGAGATTCCAAAGCGAGTAGTTGCAGGCCTTGCAGCGCACGCTCAGCGGCTCCGGAGGGCGGGGATGACGCCCTAGACCTCATCGGCGGGCGCGGCGCTCGACGGAAGAGGCGCCGGCTCGGGCGCCAGTTCGAGCACAAACTCCTCACCTGCGCCGCGTTCCAACGGTTGTTCGGAATCCACCCCGACGGATTCATGGCGGACCAGGACTCGCTGCTGCTTCACCAGTTCGAGGATCGCCAGAAAGAGCCCGATGGCTTCGCTGCGCGAGCGTCCGTGAAAGAGGCGGGCAAAGGGCATTCGACCGCGCGCCCCCCCGCTGGCGCCGGGCGCGGCCTCTCCAACACCCGGCGCTCCCGAGGACTCCTCGGCACGAAGCATGTCCAGGATGCGTTCGGCGTGGATCTCGACCGGCGTGTCGTCGAGGATCACGCGGTGCTCGCCGACGCGCGAGAAGTCCACCGTCTGCATGATCCGCGCGAATGCTTCGACGAGGTCGATGAGCGTGGTGTCCTCGATATCGACCGACGGGTCGGTTTCGGGCGGACCGTCCATCGAATCGCCCGCCGACGGCTCCGCGGGCTGAGGCGATTGCGCCTTGCCCACGGGGTAGCGGGCGAAGAACTCGTCGCGGTATTCCTCGAGCCGCTGCGTCGCGTCCCGGTAACGCTTGTACTCGATGAGCTGTCGGACCAGTTCCGCGCGCGGATCGGTCTCCTTCTTGGCGCCACGAGACGGGTCGTCCTCGCCGGTGATGGCGCGCGCAGTCTCCTCCGGCGGCGCAAGCATCCGCGACTTGATCTCCATGAGCGTCGCGGCCATGACCAGAAACTCGCCCGCACGCTCGATATCGATCGGACGTCGGCGTTCACCCGACCGGATCATCGCGCCCGCCCCCTCGCCCTGTCCGACGGTCGCAGCGGGTCCCTCGCCCGCGCGCCCTTCGAGTTCCGAGCCCACCGTGAACTGCTCCAGGTACTTCAGGTACTGCTCGGTGATCACCGCGATGGGAATGTCCGTCACCTCCACCTCGGCGCGGCGGATCAGGAACAGCAGAAGGTCCAGCGGACCTTCGAAGGAATCGAGTCGGACGGTGTAGTCAACCTGGCTCACTGAACCTCGGCCTTCCTCTATCCTCGCGACACCGGGAGTGCGGTGCCGGCCGGACGGGCGGCAAGCACCCAACATCATGCGGCGCAAGGACCGCCAGTCTACCCTGTACAAGGCTCATGCGCAATCAGAATGACACTCTTGAAGCCGCTTCCGACAGCGCCAGCGAGGTCCGGATGGTCGAGCAGAAGGCACTCCGGGATTCCTCCGAACTGGACCTGGCGCGGCGCGTGCTGAGCCTGGAGGCGCAGGCCGTTTCCCGCCTGGCCCAGACCGTCGGCGAGCCGTTTCTGCGGGCGGTTGGTCTGGTTGTTTCGTGCGCCGACGCGGGGGGCAACGTGCTGGTCACCGGCCTGGGCAAGAGCGGGCTCATCGGGCAGAAGATCAGCGCGACCCTGGCCTCGCTGGGGATCACGAGCCATTTTGTCCACCCGGCCGAGGCCGCGCACGGGGACCTGGGTCGGTTCCGCGCGAGCGACCTGTGCATCGCCCTGAGTTACTCGGGCGAGACGGACGAAGTCGTCGCCCTGTGCGCGATTCTCAATCAGGACCAGTTACCGATCATCGCCATCACCCGGGGCGCTTCGGAGGGCGCCGGCCCGTCGTCGCTCGAACGGGTCGCGAGCGTCACGCTCGCGATCGGCGAGTGCGACGAGAGCAGCATCAGCCCGGCGCCGACGTGCTCCACAACCGCGTCCCTGGCCATCGGCGATGCGCTCGCGCTCTGCGCCGCGTCACGCCGGAACTTCACCGACGACGACTTCGCCAAGCGTCACCCCGGGGGCTCGTTGGGCGGGCTTCTGCGCCCCGTCGTCGAGGTCCTGCGCTTCCGGGTCGGGCACGGGCTCGAGCCGGTGCCGGACCACCTGAGCGTGGGCGAAGCGCTGGCCCGCGCCGACCGCCCGGGCCTGCGCCGTCCGGGTGCGCTGCTGCTCGTCGACGAGTCCACCGGCAAACTCTCGGGAATCTTTACCGACGGCGATCTGCGACGGCTGGTGCTGCGGTCGACGGGAGACCTCGCCCGCCCGGTGCGCGATCTGATGACCCGCCACCCGACCACGCTGACGGACGCGGCGCTGGTCCGCGACGCGGTTCGTCTCGTGCGCGAGAACCGACGCGACGAGATCCCCGTTGTGGACGCGGGCGGTCGTCCCGTGGGGATCCTCGATGTGCAGGACCTGATCGCGATGAAACTCGTCAAGGACTGAGAGACCTCGGAGTTCCGCTCGCTCCCATGACCGACCACCACGGCAACAACCCCGAGCCCATGCTTCTCACCGGTCCGCTGCGGGAGAGCGCGGCGATTATCCGGCTCATCGCGATGGACGTCGACGGTGTGCTCACGGACGGCTCGATCAACCTCGACGACAACGGGGTCGAGACCAAACGCTTCAGTGTGCGCGACGGGCTGGGGATCTCGGTGTGGATGCGGCTGGGCTTCGAGGCCGCGTTCATCACGCGCCGGTCGGGCGGTGCGCTCAACCACCGCGCCCGGGAACTGGGGGTGAAGCACATCGTGCAGGGATCCAAGGACAAGCAGGCCGCGCTGCGCGAACTGGCCGACGCGACCGGCGTTCGCGTCGAGGAGATGATCTTCGTCGGCGACGACTGGCCCGATCTGCCCGCGTTCAAGACCGCGGGACTCTCCGCGGCGGTCGCCGATGCCGACGAACTGGTCCGCGGGCGCGCGAGCGTCGTGCTCTCTCGCCCCGGCGGCGCGGGGGCGATCCGCGAACTGGTCGAGGAACTCCTGAAGGCCAAGGGCATGTGGCGGCAGGCGACCGACCTGTTCGAGTAAGGCCGTCTCGCCGCGGCACATCCGACAAGCGCGCTGCGAGGCGCCGACCGGGAAAACCCCCGCGTTCACTGCGGGCCGCGAGTACACTCCTGCACGATGGCGACGGGATCACGTAAACCGGGGACCACGCGTTCGCTCGGCCTGATCGTGGCGTGCGCGCTGGCGCTTGTTCTGGCCGGCGTCGTGCTGCTCGTGGCGATCAACAACCGCACAAAGCCCAAGCCCGACGCCAACGAACTGCCGATCGATGTCTCCGAGCGTCCGCCGACCATGGGCGGCGATGTCGTTGACATTTCCGCCCAGGCGACGGGCCGGTTCCAGGCGGTCGACAAGGACGATCCGACGCGCCTCGCGTGGGAGTTGATTTTCTCGAAGCTCGACCCCGTTGGTCCCGGCGTCTACCGGCTCACCGAGCCGCGGGCCTGGCTTTATACACGGGACGGGCAGGCGATCTTCGTCCGCGCCGACACCGGTGAAGTGAAGAAACCGGCGCAGATCGACGGTCAGATCGAGTCCGGCACCTTTTCGGGGCACACCACCGCGATGGTCTTCCCGAGCCGGCCCGCTGTGGCGATGGATCCGACCGCGCCGGACCCCGCGGCGTCGCTCAAGGGCTGGGACCCCGATCGAGACACGCCCTGGCTGCTCGCGACCACCGACAAACTCAACTTCGACACGATCCTGCTCGAACTCTCGACCCAGGACCCCGTCACGATCACGACCAAGGACCTCCGCTTCGACGGGCGCAGCCTGCTCGTGCGCGGCAATCAGGTCAAGGACCGGCTCGAGTTCCTGCGGGTCACGGGACCGGGCACGTTGCGCTATCGACCGACTCAAAGTGAAAAAGACCACACGGCCAGCGGCGCAACGCCATCGGCGAGTTCGCAGGGCGAGGTGGCAGCCGCGGCGCCGAGCGCGACAACCAAGCCCAGCACAAAGTCCGCGACGGCCAACGGAGCCTCCGCCGCGAAGGCCGGGAACGAGCAGGTTGCGACGGCGCCGGAGGTCTGGTATCGCGCGGCGTTCACGGATGAGGTCGTCGTGACGCAGCAGGGTCGGCGGCTCAACGCCGATCAACTCGACGTCTGGGCGCGCACGATCGACAACAAACTGCCCGACGGCGCGTTCGGCGGTGAATCGCGCGTTACCGCGGCAACGGCGCTCCGCGGATCGCTCAGCCGGCCTTCGGCCTCCCCATCGATCGGTTCCGGCCTCACACCCGAAATCCACTCGGCAAACCGCGCTGGCGGCGTGGTGCAACCGGTCGCCTTCGAGCGATACGAGCCGATCGACGCCGGTTCGCCCGCAGAAGACGATACCGCCGACCCGGGCGCTTCGAGCGCACCGAGCGCCGCGGCAAGCCCCGCAGAAGCCCGGGGCTCGCAACCGTCTAACTCGCACCTGGTCGCGCCCGCGACCAAGCCGGACTCGACGGTCGTCGTCGTCCGGCCGCACCTGTTCAAACCCGCCGACGGCGACATCGTACTGACCTGGCAGGGAACGCTCTCCGCGTCGCCTCTCACGTACTCGCCGGCTGAACTTGCCGACGCCAATCACCTTTTCGCCCGGTTCTCGGCGGAGAAGGCGGGCAAGGTGCGGTTCCGCGATCAGGCCACCGGCGCGGTGGGTCAGAGCGAGATTGTGGAATACGCCGCGACGCCGCGCGTGCTCACGCTCCGGGCGATCGACCCCGCGCAGGACCGCGGGATGAGCGACTCGTGGGTGCACATGCCGGGCGGCGGCGGCGGGCTGTACGCCGGTCGCAAGGTCTTGGCGCACCTTTCCACGGGCAAGGTCGAGATGACCGGGCCGGGCCTGCTCGCCTCCTCGCCGCCGTCGCAGACCGACCCGAACCAGTTCGGCCCGATGGTGGTGAGCCGGGGCGTGAACACCGAGGACCTGGCTCGCTCGCGAACCATCGGGTGGAGCGAACGGGCCGAGTTCGAGTTCGCCACCAAGAGCGATCTCATCACGAGCGATCTGCGCAAGGCCTTCTTCATCGGCGGCGTCGAGGCCAAGGACGATCGCTCGGCGCTCAAGGGCGAGCAGGTCGCGGCCGACTTCCTCGCCGACGACGGCTCGCGCCGGCGCACGCCGAGTGTGCACGTCTTCGGACCCGGCGAGTTCTCGCACCACTTGCCGGCGAGCGCCGAACACGCCGCCGCGTCGGGAAGCAATGCAACCGCCGGTGCACCGGTCGATCCGAGCGAGACCGACACGTTCGGCGTGACGTGGAAGACCTCGATGTTCTTCGACGACGCGGCGAAAGACGGCTCGGAGAACGGCACGATCGAGTGCGACGGCGACGCGGTCGCGACGGCCTCGGGCCCTTACGCCCTGGACGTGCTCAAGTCCCACCGCATCCACGTGACACTTGGCCCGCGGCAGGACCGCCAGACTCGCAACGCGGCGACGGGAGAGACCGAGAGCGTCATCATCGGCGAGCGCCAGGTGCTCCGGGCCGAGGCGATCGGCGCGAGTTACGAGCGCGAGGACGGCAAGAACGCGACGATCGAATCGCGCCGCTATGCGCCGGCGTCGGGCGCGACGGCGAGCGCGTCCGCCGCTCACCCGCCGCGTGAGTTGGACCAGATCGTGTACCTCGAGGGTCCTCGGATCATCGCGGACGAGGTCGCCGGCAACGTGCAGGTGCCCTCGGCGGGGCGTGCGCTGTTCTATGACCAGCGGACCGACGCCGAGGCGGCCAGGCCGAGTTCGAACAGCGCCGTGACGGGCCAGGCCCGCGGCACGACGCGGTTCGACTGGAAAGGCTCGATGGTCTTCACGCGAAAGACCGGCGTGGTCGACCTGCTCGACGGCGTCGAGATGGTGCACAAGCCGCTGGACAATCAGCCGTTCGCGCGGCTGACCTGCACGAAACTGGCCGCGAAGATCGGCACGAGCGAGACGCGGACGGAGAACCCGTCGGTGAAGCCGGGGCGGCTCATCAGCGCCGACGCCGAGGGGAACGTGTACATCGAGTCGGGCGACCGGAAGAAGATCGTGGCCGAGAACGCGACCTATGACGCGCTGCGGTCGATCATCGAGGCCCGCTCGACGGGGATCAACCTCGTGACGATGTTCGACGAGAAGGCGGCCGCGCCGCTGGTCGCGCGCCGGATGCGCTGGGACCTGGGGGCCGACCGCATCGAGATCGCGGAGCCGGCGCCGACGACGATTCCGAAGTGACGACTCTCGGTTGAAGGGTCCGGATGCACCGAAGGCTCTGGGGACACTCAGCCTCCCGCGCTGCCCTCGCCGCCGGGGAGCGTCATGGACCACGGGTTCAGGTATTCGTCGAGCGATTCCTTGGTGATCTTGTTGCCCGCGATGTCGGGGGTGCCGACGAGCGTCTCGAGCGCGAGTTGGCGGACGGTCTTGCCCTGCTTGAAGGCTTCCTTGGCCAGCGCGGCCGACCTGTCGTAGCCGATCACCGGCACGAGGCTCGTGCACATCGCCAAGGAGCCCTCGATCAATCCCTTGCACCGCGCCTCGTCGGGCTTCAGGCCTTCGAGCAGGTTGTCGGTGAACACGTGGCACGAACGCGTGAGCAGGTGCACGGAATCCAGCACGTTGGCGGCCATCATCGGCATCGCGACGTTGAGATCGAGCAGCGAGCCGACGCCGCCGAGGCCGCCGAGCGCGACGGCGTGGTCGTTGCCGATGACCTGGCAGGCCGCCATGATGACCGCCTCGCAGATGACGGGGTTGACCTTGCCGGGCATGATCGACGAGCCGGGCTGCACGGCGGGGAGGATGAGTTCGCCGATGCCGCAGCGCGGGCCCGAGCCCAGCCAGCGGATGTCGTTGGCGATTTTGCTGAGGCTCACCGCGATCGTGCGGAGGTGGCCCGAGGTCTCGACGAAGGCGTCCTTGGCGTGCTGGGCCTCGAAGTGGTTCGCGGCCTCGCGGAAGTGGACGCCGGTCTGGTGCGTGAGTTCGGCGGCGACGAGTTTGCCGAACTCCACGTGGGTGTTGATGCCGGTGCCGACGGCGGTGCCGCCCAGGGGCAGTTCGGAGAGCGCGTGGAGCGCGCGGTGCAGGCGTTCCTCGGCGTGGCGCAACTGCGAGGCGTAACCGGAGAACTCCTGGCCCAGACGGATCGGCGTCGCGTCCTGCAGGTGGGTGCGCCCGATCTTGACGATCTTGTCCCAGTCGGCCGCCTGCTGCTCGAGTTTCTCGGCCATCTTCTTGATCGCCGGGAGGAGTTTGAACTGGATGTCGATGGCCGCGGCGATGTGCATGGCCGTCGGGAAAGTGTCGTTGGACGACTGGCCCATGTTGACGTGGTCGTTGGGGTGGACGCCGCCTTCCTTGAGGAACGCCGCGTCCTTGGATGAGCCGATGGGCTTGTGCATCCGCACGCAGACGATATTGGCGATCACCTCGTTGACGTTCATGTTCGTCGAGGTGCCCGAGCCGGTCTGGAAGATGTCGACGGGGAAGTGCGGCGCGAGGCCGTGGAACGACGTGAGGCCGTCGCGGATCTCGTGGCAGGCCTCGATGATGCGCGTGGCGCGAGCGCTGTCGAGCCGCCCGAGACGGTTGTTGATCGTCGCGCACACGCCCTTGAGCAGCGCGTAGGCCTTGATGACGCCCTCGGGCACGGCGCGCCCGGACATGGGGAAGTTCAGGACCGCGCGTTGTGTGGATGCGCCGTACAGGGCCGACGCGGGCACTTCCATCTCACCCATCGTGTCCTTCTCGACGCGGGTGGAGGCGGGCGTGCCGGCGCTGGGTGCGGCCCCGTGGGGCTTGGAAGCGCCGGAGGAAGCGGAGTGTGAGGCGGGCTTGGTCGTCATGCCCGCAGTGTAGGAGAAAGGGCCGGCCTAGACCGCCGCGGCCACCGGCTTGTGGGACGCGCCCTTGTCCGCGGAACCCTCGACCTTGCCGTAGGTGCGGGCGCGCGGGCGGACGAGCGAGTCGTCGATCGGCACGAGTTCGACCGACACACGCTTCGACGACGGATCGAACTTGGCGAGCGTCGTCTTCATGAAGTGCGCGTCGTCGCGCTCGGGGAAGTCCGTTCGGTAGTGTGCACCGCGGCTCTCTTTGCGCTGCAGGCTGCCCAGCACGATCGCCTCGGCCAGGATGAGCATGTCGCCGACGGCGCGAGCGTAGGTGAACGACTGGTTCGTCCATGCGGCCGAGTCGGCGAGGACCACACGACCGAAACGCTCTCGCAGTTCGTCGATCTTCTTTCGAGCCTGCTCCAATCGGCCCGCGCTCTTCACGACCGTGCAGGCCTCGGTCATCTCGTTGCCGAGTTCACGGTGGATGACGTACGGGTTCGTCGCGGGGTCGTTCGAGCCCTTGTTCACGGTGCCCAGGAGCGCCTTGGCCTTGGACTCCTCCTGGTTCACAACGCGGTCGTAGACCGACTGCGCCAGCGAAGCGGCGGGGCCCTTCGACGGCGCTCCGTCCTTGATGTAGTTCACCACGCTCACGCCGCAGAACAGGCCGTCGAAGATGCACGACAACAGCGCGTTGGCGCCGAGGCGGTTGGCGCCGTGGTAAGCGAAGTTCACCTCGCCGAAGGCGTAGAGCCCGTCGACGTTCGTCGCCATGTTGTTCAGTGCGCCCGGCGCGAGGCCCTGGCCGATGTCGGCATTGAGCGGCGGGCGCGTGCCCGACTTGTGCCCCTCGCGCGGCTCGGCGGGGTTGTACGAACCCTTGGTGAACGTCGTCCAAAGCCCGCCCATCGAGTAGTGCACCGCCGGAAAGATCTTCATCGGCGTGAAGCGCGGGTCGACGCCGACGAACTTCTGGTAGATGTCGAGGATGCCGCCGAGCTTGCGGGTGAGATACTCGGGGTCGCGGTGCGTCAGGTCGAGGTAGACGCACTGCTCGCCGTTGACGCCCATGCCCTGGTTTACGCAGATGTCGAAGATCTCGCGCGTCGCGATGTCGCGCGGCACGATGTTGCCGTACTTGGGGTACTTCTCCTCGAGGAAGTAGTACCGCTCGGCGTCGGGGATGCTCTTGGGGTCGCGCGTGTCGCCCTTGCGGCGGGGAACCCAGACGCGTCCGCCC
>Ga0116166_1000953_pt1 | contig 26976 bp, 23 predicted proteins | sample AD_JPNMR2_MetaG_FD_89884 | JGI IMG/M metagenome (GOLD analysis project Ga0116166, IMG submission 89884) | Active sludge microbial communities of municipal wastewater-treating anaerobic digesters from Japan - AD_JPNMR2_MetaG | ecosystem: Engineered > Bioreactor > Anaerobic > Digestate | place...
AAGAGACAGCTCTTTGAAAAGCTCCCGGAGGACCTTAAGAATAGTTTGGTGTGGGTGGATGACCTAAAAAGAAATGCCAATTTCGATGACCCGAAAACGCTTGTTAGCCTGATCCAGGATAAAGAGGGTATGAAGAAGTTTCGTACCCTCTGGGAATATGGTCTTGTTAATACTATTACAAAAGCCCCGGACGGTTCCCGTCTTGATCCTAATGATCCTGAGCAGTACAAGCAGATTGTCGGCAATTTTTCAAATATTATGAGCAAAGCGCTCGATGATAATTCTTTGACTGTAGCTGATCTGAACTTGCTTTATAAGAATTTTGTTCTTGATTTGGGATTGGACCCCGACGATCCGAATTCGGCTGCTGCTTTTCAGAGCTGGCGAGAAAATACGAAGAAAGACCCAGATAATTCGTTTCAAACGTTGGCTCTCTTCTTTGGTATCCCACTCGTTATTGGTGGACTAGCGTCTGTACTTTCTGGTAATTTTGGCTTCTTGCCAGTGCTGGGTCTAATCTTTGGTGGTTTGGGTATGTTCTATGGTCTTGGAGGGATGTCGGCGTTTGGTCAGACGCAGGCGTCAACACAGCCTCCGGAAATGTACTTAAATGCCCCTGAGATTGGCCCCGAGCCTCTATATGACGTGCATGCAGAGATAAGAAATAAGAATACTGGTGGGATGACGTTTGATACGTCTGATACAACATTCATGCTGCCAAGTTCTTTTTACAACTACGTGATCTCACGTCCGGTGAAGGAGTCTCCTGGTAAGAAGTTTACAAACTTAACGGCCCAGGTTGGTGTTCCAGACTTCCAGGCTGCGCGTGGAATACTCGCCAGTTCTGCTGAATTTAAACTTAAAGACAACGTTTCTAAACCCATAAAGGATCTTACTTTTGGAGAGCTGATTGATCATTTGAAATGGAGAGCAAATAACAATTTGAACGTTCCATTAAGCGACCAGGAAAAGCAGATTGTAGCTGCAGTAGCTCAACTTGCTCTATCTAGAATACAGGCTGGTGATCGTGATGGTCGTGATAGCAGAAATCAAGTTTATCAGATGGTTATTCCACTGCTTGAAGATAACGCAGACGTAAGCCCAGAACAGCGAAAACAGATATTGGAAAGTACCGCTAGCCAGCTGCTGAATAATGACCAGGTGCAAAAGTATCTTAATACAAGTTTTGGTTGGTTAAACACTCTCCTGAATTTTGCATGAACATCGATAAATGTATAAGAGAATGAAGGATTAAAACGCCATGCCCGAGAATAACGTACAGCAAACTCCGTCTGTCGCACCTCAGTCGCAACCTGATGCCGATGAGCAGGTCTCTATTGGACCTATGTTGGGGGGCGCTCGACGAGCACTCGTGGGTGCTGTGTCTAATACTGTTTCTGGTTCTAAGAAAACAATCGAACCGTTTGCACGCCCGTTAGCTAACACTACTCAGAGTACTCCGAATTTAGGAAAACCACCTATAGCGGGGTCTAGTGCTCAAGGAACACCGCAGGTATCGACACAGCCTGCGGTTGGCATCTCGCCGCCAACTCCTTCGGAACAGCAACCGACCGCTGTTAAAAATGCTCCAGCAGAAGAAGCCGCGACAGATCGGGTTCAGCAACCCGAGGAGTCGCAAGAAAATAAAGAACCGGAGGCTCCGCAGCTTACTGATACTGAATCCTCCAAAGAAACCGATGGTTATCTGTTCAAATACGTTAGCCCTGAAGGCGAGCCGTATGCCGCGTTGACTGGCCCAGCAGAAGATATTTATACACGTCTCACGAAGAACGAAGAGGTCTGGAATCGCTTCGTAGGTAATGTGCAGGCGGTGGATTCAGTTCAGAAGATTTTTGACAAGTTGTCCGATCCAAATTTGTCTCCGACGGAAAAGGACGCTCTATACGTTCAGTTAAGAAGCAGGGATCCGAGACTATTTCAAGCCTTGACCTGGGCGGCGGCAGTTAAGCAAAATCCGGACGAAGCCATAAAAAATCCCAGGGAGTCGATTGAACATTCCAGGACATTGCTTGAATTCGGTGCGTTGCGGTATGCCTCCAAAGGTGGTCGGCTAACCAACCGATTAAACGAATTGCAATATCAGTACGAACAGGCTACTGGTGAGCAGAAAGAGGCTATTGCTCAAGAAATCAACGCCATTAAGGATATGATGGCGCAACGCTATGCGTCCCTTTACTCCAAGGCTCTTGGTGATCAGGAATTGACGCCCGAGGATCTCGACCTGGTGTACTACAATTTTGCTCAGGAAACCGGTCTTAAGGATATGAAGACCGATCCTGAGTACGTCCGGCAGGGTATCCAGGAATGGTTCATGAACCCTGACGTTGGGCCACTGCCCAAGATGGGTGTTCTGCTCGGTGTGCCTGCAACTATAATAGGCATCCTGCAGATGTTGACTCAGGGATATTCTACTGGTGCGTTACTACTAACGCTGCTTGGTGGGATGGGTATGATGTTCGGCGGACAGCAGTGGTTATCCTCGAAGAAACAGGTATCTCCTGGCTCTCCGATTATCCGCGGCAACCTTACCAGCCCATACCTTGAGAATCCGGAATCGTAATCCGCACGAGGACACCCGTTGACAGGTTCTGATTGTTACATAAAATGCCGGTTATCGGTAATTTGGCCCGCTGAAGAATGGTCCGTGGTTTGGGGAAGGAGGCTAAACCGTGGCGTTGCTCAGGCAGGTGCAACAAACAGACGACGTTGCGTATGTCTTCTTCCGCGGGCCGGTTATTTATTGTGCTTATCGAGGCGATTTGACTGCTTTTCGTTCATCGAAATTAGCCATCGCCCAACTTGAGAAATACCAGACAATCCTGATTTCTGTTAGCAGGGCTCATTACGATATACTTGAAGATCTGTATCGTCGGCACAACGCTGGACGCCAGACTGTTTACGTGGTCAGTCCGGTCTCGTTTGACGCGGTTTTTCCCGACGACATTTATGCTACGATGCTGAGTAGCTGGAACTACCCAAAATCGATTGGCGGTCCGCGCCCAATTCGTTACGAAGACTATTATTTTGCGTACGTTCACCGGCAACTCTTCAACAACGGTGCGAACTACGTATATCCAGCTTTCTGCGAACATATTTTGCATCCATACATTTCGCTGCTTAACATAGCTGACTGGGAGTCTCTGGCGCGGATTGTTGGGCTTATTGGAGACCCTAGGTGGTACTACGACCAGACAGAGAATCAGGATAGGACAATTTACCGTAATATTATGCGGGGTCTTGGTATCAGCTTGGAGGCCGCGATTCTCCCCAATCCGGGCGTTAGTTACACGGTTACGCCGTGGAATTTTGCGGTGTCTTCGTGGTTCGCCCGCGACTTGATCCCGGTTTATGGGGATAATTATGCTGATGACCGGGGTGCTGTTTGCGAATCCTGCGGCGTTGTTGGATCCTTCATCATGCGAAGACTCCTCCAACGCTGGGATGGAGAATACGATACCAAAGCCTCCATGCTGTTTTATAAGAATACAAAGTTATTTTTGACGTTTCTGGTTGATGTCTGGTTGTGGGTAGAAGCGTCTGTCGAATCAAGAGGGTACGACTTTCCGGCTTTCTCGTATCTGTCGGAGCCAGAACGAGAAGAGCTGGTTGACTACCTCGAAACAGTCGGAACGTTTCTGACCTGACGGATCAGTTTCTGCTTAGTTTGAACTTCTAGCGGGTGTACTAATGCTGCGTATAGTGCGCACACCGGAGCTTCGTCTTTTCTCATTGGTCGAGGATGATCAGGTATCTGGTATCCATCCAGAAGTTCTCAGATTTGTTTCTGAAGTTTGTACTTTTTACAAGCGTGATTACAACGTATTTAGTAACAAAGTTAAGCTGAAGAAATCAACTCTAGCTTACTTCCCACCTGAGCGGAATAATGCTGTTCTGATTCCAAACGGGTTCCTGGTCAAACTTATCGAGCATTTACAAAGCGCCGGAATTGCTTTTGACATTCAGGATAGCTACCCCAAGCTACACACTGATTTAGCCGCTGCTAAATCGAAGTTTTCGTTTCGTGCTCATCAAGAGGAATGCTTGGAGGCTGTGCTTGCGTCTGTTAACTCTTTGGCAGGTGGGGGATTAGTAGTAGCTCCGCCCGCTTTTGGTAAAACGTATCTGATAGCTTCAATTTGTGCCGCTTTTCCGGATGCCAAAATTCATGTTATCTCCAGGCGTCGTGACATTGTAATTAGTACTTTTGATTTTCTACAGCGGCATTTGGCATCGGTTGGTATTGTCACATCTGGTAAGTACCTGAAGGATCGCAGAATAATTGTATTTACCATTGATAGCCTATTTGGTGAAGAGCTGGACGCCGACCTGGTTATTTTAGATGAAATTCACGAGCTTGTAACTGATAGGTATTTCGAACTGCTGGCAGCTTACGGTTGTCCTAAGATTGGATTAACGGCTACTCCGGACACCAGGTTTGACAATCTGCATAAGCGAATTGCAGCCCTCGTTGGAGATCCTATATATGTTGTCGATTTCGACGAGGCTGTCAAATCTGGCTTGGTAGTGCCCATTGTAGTGCAGTGGTGTGATGTCCTTATTGCGCCTGGAGAGATTCGCTATGACGGTATGCGAGATAGATCGCAGGCTGTCTGGAGTAACGAAAAACGCAATCAGCGGATTGCTGAAGTAGCTAAAGAGTTTTTTAACCTTGGACAGCAGACTTTGATTTTGGTTACGACGATTGAACACGCATATGGTATTCATAAATACTTGCCCGAATTTGATCTTTGCTATGCCGGTACTTCCAGCGAGGGGTATTCAGCTAATTACCCGCCGATGACCAACAAACGCCGTGACGAGCTGCGACGTGCCTTTACAGCGGGTGAGCTTAAAGGGGTTATAGCTACGGGTGTCTGGTCGACCGGAGTTAGCTTTACGGAATTGCAGGTTTTGATTCGTGCGGATGCGCAGTCCAGTGCGACTTATAGTGTTCAAGCCCCAGGGCGAGTTTGTCGAATTTCATCCAAGGTCGATAAGCCTGCTGGCCTTGTTATAGATTTTACGGACAAATTTAGCGATAAGCTGTTCAGAGCGGCAAAGTCCAGATCAAAGATATACCGAAATCAGGGTTGGATTCAGCTAGATCCGGCGGGGAAGGTCATTACATGCCTGAGGTAGATCTTACGAACGAGGAAATCAGAAGAGCATACTTTCAGGTCATGTCGCTGTTTAAGGGAAACGGCGAATATGGAAAGCGTAAAATCCCCCGTTGGGATGGGGGTATTGATAAGTATGGTCGGCATTATAAATGTGTTTGGGATCGCATCAGAAAATTTCTTGAGTCCCACGGCTGTGACGATGTCTATGGTTTTATCTGGGCGAACGTTTCGGCGGTGGGTCCTAAATGCTATCCCACGATGCTATATAACGATTCGGCGTGGGATCGTTATATCGAATACAAAATCTCGGCGGAGAACCAGGTCATCCAGCAATATCGCACCAATTATGTTATGTTTCGTACACTGCTGGCTAAACTCTCGGAGCGTACAAATCCAGAATCAGCGATCCTGATTATCATCAAGGATCCTACAGTTGGACTGTCCCCGCTTTTTAAGGTAATCGTCGCAGAGACGTTTGGGATTTCGCCATTGGAAGTTCCAGAAAGTGTTTATAAAGCTGCGTCATTTCAATATTTGAAGGCCAAGGGATTTTATAATAGGCACTGGCCTAGATCCAAGTGGATCAACTGTCGATTGAACGAAGATATCGACGCGGACGATTGATTTGTGATATATCCGGAAGGATTGGTAATGGAAGACCACGATGCCGTAAATACGGCCCTGGGAAGGACTTCAACTCGCGTTTGCGAGATTTAGATCTGCCGGAGTTGGTATATGCAACAAGTTGTGCTTAGTCTCGAATCCCTACTTGTTTTAACCGCAGGTGCAATCAGACACAGAAAAACTATTCCAGTTCTTGAAAACATTTCTCACGAATTCTTTCTTGGAGGCCCGGAGTTACCGTTAAAGCTCGCATTTGCCACTCTCAAGGAGTACGTTAGGCGTTTCGATGTTGTTCCAGAACCCGAAATCTTTTTTGTCTGGCTTGACGAACGGCTTCGTAATGCTGATTACAATACCTGGAGTGGAGATGTCGTTGAACGGTGCAAAGCTTATGTTGTTGCTATTCTTAAACTGGTCGGGTCTGCAAGTATTACTGAAGATCTAACCGAATTCTTTTACCATAAGCTAATCAACCGATATATAGCCGAACGTGCCAAATCGTCAATTAACCCTAATCTAGATGAACGTTTCGGCAAAGCACTGAGCGATCTTTATGAAAAGTATCGAAGATTGTCGGTTATAGGTGGGCACCCTCTTGATAGCGGTTTGCCGGACGACATAGCCGCGTTGTTCGCAGGTGAAGCGACAATTGAAACTGGTGTTCCATTTTTGGATGAAATGATGTCCGGTGGCTGTTGTCCGAAAGAGATATATGTGTTGCTTGGCCCTACCGGAGGTAAGAAATCGCTTCTCTCGTTGCAAATCTGTGTGTCTCGCTCAGAAATAGCCTATTACAGCCGCCTTAAGGAAATGAACGTATTCTTCAGTTACGAAATGTCCAGGACGGAGCTGCTTCGCCGCGCCATTTCACAGGCGGCCAAAATACCTCCCGTTCGTTTGAAGGAAATTGTTTCGACTGGTTCTGGTTTTTCCAACACCGAGCAACCATACGAAAACCAAATCTTTCGTTCTAATCTAGGAACGTATATGCCAGAATCTGTGAGATACGAGCAGGCTCGGGAGGTCCTGAATACGCATTGCCGGATGGTTGATTTTTCCGGTGCTCCTATTAATGGCAAGGCTTACGGTTATGGCGGGCTGCAAGAGGTCTCCAACTATCTCAAGGCCCTGGAAGACAAGACTGGGTTTTCTATCCAGAATGTTGTACTGGACTGGGCAGGAGCTGCGATCCGCAGGGATCTCGGACATAAGAATAAACTTGAAAGCAGCGATTTCATCTCTGCTATTTATGGTTATGTGCAATCTGCCTGTGATATGATCGCGCGTGCGCACAATTGTTCCGTCTGGGTCGTTCACCAATTGCAGGGCGTAGCTGCCAAGCGTGTGCTCAAGCCGATACACCATTCCGAGGCCCAGTACTGCCGCTCGTTTGCAGACTACAGCTATTATGCCTTCACGCTCAGCGCTGAAGATCCAGAGCGACGTGTACAGCTTCTGAATTGTTCTAAATCCCGTCGAAGCGAGAAGGTACCCCCTCGTGTGATTGGGATGACGCCATACTTGACACTCCTGGACATGAGTGATAAATATGCGTTTGATCCGACTTCGGAAATGCTGATGCCGATGTCAGAGATTTATGCTTAACGGTCGTAAAATGGCTGATATCTGGGCATTAATACTTGATGGTGCCAGACGTTCTGGCACACCCCTTTTTCTTTAGTTGTTCCCAGATTGGAGGGATGCCATGACTCGGCACGTGCGGACCTGGTTCAAACTTAAGAATACTATTCATGTCTTAGAGGAACGACTCAACGAACTGAAGCGACAGAAGTCTGAAATTGAAAAAGCCCTTATCGAGGAATTATTTGATAATACCCCTGGCACGGTTTTGTTGGATAGTAAACAATTTCCTGGGATAGCGCTTCGCTACATGCGCGTTGAGTCCAGGCGGGTTGACTCGGAGGCGCTTAAACGGGAAATGCCGAAGATTTACGAAAAGTACTGCGTGAAGTACACTTACGACAGGTTGATTCAAGTTCAGGCTGGCGACGCCAGTCAGATGATCGAAGAGACGGAACCGAAGGCTAAGAAGGATGCTAAATGAGTTTCTTTATTCGAGGTTAAAGGATCTCTACGGCAACGTAAAGGTCAGCAGTGAAGGGGTTCCACTGTCCTATACAGTGACAGTGGACCCCATTACCGGTCGTGAAGGCGTGACCATCGTTGAATACGGCGAGGCTTACGCCGTTAATTGTCCGTTTTGCCTATATAGAGTAGGTCGCCCAGATAGAAGAAACAGGTTGTATATCAATCATCACTGGGGCGTACCTGCACCAGAGAAGCCAGAATACCGTTTCTGGAATCTTGTTAAGTGCTTTAACGAGAATTGTACCAGCATCAGCGAATTTGTTGAGCACCTACGACAACAGGTTTACGGAGGCGTTCGACTTAATGATGTTGATATCTACAGGGCGGAAGAAGTAGCCACTCCAGTTTGTCAATTACCGCCCATGCAGCCGCTATGCGATCTTCCGTATTCGCATCCGGCGCACATTTTTTTAACTCAGCGTGGGTTTAACTCCTACGAAATCGCCAAACGATATGGGCTTGGTTTCGCTACTGCTGAAGCCGGTCCGCATGTGGCCGGTCGGATTATCATCCCAGTTTATACAAAGTCAGAGTTGATAGGATGGCAGGGTAGGGCGGTATACCCCACCGAAAAGAAATACTATACTGCCAAGGGTTCAAGGATTTCCCATGCCCTTTATGGATACGATCTTCTTCCGAGCAGTTGCGATTCTGTAATCCTCGTAGAAGGAGCTGTTGACGTTTGGAGAATTGGTGTTCCTGCTTTGGCTATGTTCGGAACACACTTGTCCTCTCAGCAGCTTCGCCTCCTTCTCGACCGTGGAATTAAGAATGTAATTATTTTCCTGGATGCTGATGCCCAAGACAAGGCAGAGAAGTTAAGAGTGCGGTTGCAGCCACACTTTGACAATGTCTTTACCAGTACTACGCCGTTTGGCGATCCGGCGGATTTTACACGGGAACAGTGTCTGCGTTTTATTAAGGAAGCTCTGGACAATGCTTTTTCCAAACGACCTTGTTGATAAGTTTTACTCAAACTGGCTGAGAAGCGACGGCTTTACCGTCTACAAGGATAAGTTATTTTATCGTGTCGGCGGTCCTTATATCCCTAAGGTGCCAGAGCTTGCACTTGAGATAGGAAATAGTCTTGTCGGCTTATTGAGCACTGTTGATGGGATTGGCGATCTGACCATGAATGAAAGGTTAGATTTGGCCATCAACTGGCTTTATTATCAAATCCTGTACGGGCATATAAAATACCTTCCTCTGCAGGGAATCCTAAACGTAACTGGCACGTCTCCAGGTTTTGATAAGCTGCGGATCGTGCCGGGCCACTTTGCCGACAATACGCACACGTTCGGTCCAAGCTATTGCGGCTGTCTGTATGTTTTAGGTAAAGCCCCTTCAATGGATGAGGCCAGTGTTGGTAGAAACTTTGTGGGGGATTTTGGGCGTGCTCTGTCCCAGGCTATGAAGGATGCTGGGATTACAGAGCGGACTTATTACGCAAATGTTTCACGGATTTGGGCCTCGGAGGATCGTAAAATTGTCAACTTTTTTGTACCCCTTGTCTTTGAAGAATTGCTTATTTTGCGTCCCAAGGCTGTTCTGTGTCTTGGTACTGACGCATTGAAATTGTTTACCAGGTCGGCGGCCCAATCAGTTTATGCCAATGAGATAGAGTATCGTTTACCGATTAGCTCTGGCGTGCATACGATGCAGGTTTTTGCGGCTCCGCTCAAGGCGCTGCATAATTATGCTGACTATCAGGAATTTTTGAGTGCTATTAACTATCTCTCCAGGCGTCTGCGTGGTGAAGTGGTTGAGCACAACTTCACCTATACCACAATTACAGACGTACCGACACTTACACAGGTAGTTGATGAATTACTGTCCAGGCCAGAGGAGACGGTCAAGATTGCTTTCGACGCCGAATGGCAGGGGTTTGTCCCAAAGTTGGGCAAAAGCTACGTGCGTACCATCTCCTTTGCAGCTTCACCGACGCATGCTTATGTAGTCAAGTTGACAGATACGGAAGGTAATCCGCAGATCGATCTGCAGCAGACAGTAGCGCAGCTAAATAGACTTTTCTTGTCTGATCGAACGCAGATAATCGGTTATAACTTCATGGCCGACATGCCGTGGCTGGACAGCCTTGGGATCAAGGTTTGGGATAAATTCTTCGTCCCCGATAATATTGAAGATCGAAAATACCACAGCATAGATTACCCAGGCATTTTTGACGTAATCTTTGCCTATTTTGCCATTGACGAAGCGGGGCATTTTGGACTTGAGCACGCTGCCAGACTGTGGCTCGGCGTCAAGCCGTGGTCCACGGAACTGGAAAAATTTCTAAAAGCTTACTACAAGTCCGAACAGGTTGTTGGTTATGGTGTTGTACCGGATCATATTCTGCTGCCCTACACGGCGGCTGACGTAATATATACATATCAGCTATACCAGGAAATCGCCCCACGTCTGAATCGGGATCGTTTTGGCAACAGTTGCTGGTTGCCGTACTGGAGGAGTATGCAGTCGATCCCGGGATTTATCGAGATGTTCTTGACTGGAGTCGACGTGGATCTGGAACGATACTTGAATTTGGGGAACGTTTACATTCAGAAGTTGCGACAGATTGAGGAGCAATTTCGAGAGGTTATAAAATGGCCAAATTTTAATTTTCGCTCGTACAAGCAGTGCGTTGAGTTGCTTTACGGCGAGCAGTGTAGCGGGAAGAGGTCCAGGCCGGAAGGTGCTATCTCCTTCTACATTTCGGATGTCGTCAAAACAACAGCATCTGGTAACGGAAATCCTTCCACGGATCTGGAAACGGTTGAATATTTGATGTCCAGACATCCGGAAATTCGTTATCTACGGGACCTCCGTGTGCTGGATCAGCTGGCCAAAAACATCTTTCCCGATCCGGATAGCGAAGACGAAGAACCGTCCGGTATTCTCAAATTCATCCGTGAAGACGGAAAAATTCACCCGTCCTACAGCCCGCTTAAGGAGACCCGGCGCTGTAGCTCGTCACGCCCAAATATGCAGAACTTGTCGAATTCCAGGGAGGATACCTACAAGGAAATCCTAGGCGAAGGCTACCTGTACCCGATTCGCTCGATTTTTGTCGCCAGTCCGGGACATAAAATAGTGTCTGTGGACTACACCGGTGCCGAGCTTTTGGTCCTGGCGGTTGCGTCTCGGGATAAGACTTTCATACAGGATTATTACCTCTCGTGTCTGCCGGATTCTGACCCTAACAAGTTGGATATCCACAGCATGATTGCCTGTCTGGCATTCGGCCTGGATTGTCAGCCTACCAAGAAAGGCCTACAGTCGATAGGCAAAGGTGCTTTACGCCTGGCGGCTAAGCGAATTATCTTCGGTTTAAACTACGGGAGGTCGGCTGCTTCCTGCCATAAGCAGCTGCAATCCCAGGGTGTGGAGATATCCCTTGACGAAGTTAACAAGATTGTCGATACTATATACAATCGCTACAGCGGCGTGCCTGTTTTTCAGGAAAGTGTGAAGAGTTGGGTTGAGCAACATCGGTGGTTGGCTAATTGTTTTGGAAGCTACAGACGCTTCTGGCAATCCAACAAACGTGATATACTAGAACATATAAAACGTGAAGCATTAAATTTCGTTTGCCAGTCTGCTGTTGCTGATGCTGTTACTATTGCGATGTATGAATTTTGCAAGTATAGGGATCGTGAGCGATTGGGTTATCGATTGATTCTGCATAATCATGACTCTTTATCTTTACTTGTTCCAGACCAGCATGTTGATGAAGTGATAAATGTTGTAGTCCCGTATTGTATGCAAGAAAGAGTTAAGATCAGACCATGTGATTTAACTGGTAAACCATACGCTAATGATGGTGAATACAAGTTTGGGTTTTCGGTTTCCTGTTCTGAGCGTTTCCAGTAAAAAGGAGTGTTGCAATGGATGTGGTTGAAAGGCGTGTGAGGTTTCAGGGTACTGGGACAATCTTTAAGATTCTTCCAATGTGTGACGCACAAAGTAATCGTTTGACACCGTTGACACCGTTTTTGGAAAACGGTGCTCCAGGCGACTGGATTAGATCTTATCCGTCTGTCCGACTTTTGACGCCAATTGGGGTTATTCGGTATAGGCCGTATAACCCACGCGCCATGTCATCAGTCTTTTCGAACCCAGTTGTTCGTCTAAAGTCTTCTGTCAGCGCTGCTATTTCACAGGGCTTTGCGCCACAATCGTGGAGAGCCCTATTTGACAGGTCGTCCTATTCTAATAATCAAAATCTTCCCATTGTATTTGATCAGTCGTGTTATTTCTTCCTCTGTGCTCTATTTACACTTGGAGTTGACGGGTCTAGTTACAATCCTCCGATGTTTCCAGTACTCTTGCAGTGCTCGAAATCGGCTGGTGAGGCGATCCGCAGGTGTACTAGCAAGGATCTTCTTTATGACCTGGACGTGATGGTTAAGCTGACTCCCCGACCTGGCGGAGCTGGCAGTACTCCAGGAAGCTTTACTCCCAGTCATTATGAGGTGTCAATTTTACGGACCAGCGATTTGGGAATTTCTCCAGAAGTGTTTGATTCCTATATCAGACAGATCGAACAGGAGAAAATCACTTGGGACCAGGTAGAGAAGATCCCAAGCGTGGAAGACCAAATAATGATGCTGGCCGGATCTTCGATTCCGCCAAGCCTGATGGCTTATACGTTTGGCGACGAGTACAGCGGGATCTTGGACCGCAACTACTGGGTACGAGCCAAGGAAGAGCTAGAGCGAGAGCTTAACGGAAGACCTACCGGTGCAATGCCGTTCGGTGTCACACCGATGGCTCCGGCACCATTTCCTTCTATGCAGCAGCCTTACGCGCCTGCCGCATTCCCGCAGCAAGCGCAGTATGCACCATACACTCCACCAGCGCAGCCGGTTGAACAGGCAGCATATAAGAATCCTGCTCCGCAACCTATGAATCAGGATATTAAGGCTGCTATGACTCAACCGCAGCCACAGCAACCTGTCCAGCAGGGGCAGAGTTTTTTCTACCAGCAGCCGGCATTGAATACTCCGCAAGATTTTCGGCCTACTTCGATGCCGGTGCAACCACAACCACAACCACAACCACAACCGCAGACCCATGGGACGACCTCCCATTCTAGCGGTATGTCTCAAGGTCCTGCTGGCTTCAACATACCTCAGGGTGCTACTGTTGATGTGGATTCGGATATTCCGATTCCCCCAGATGTCAAGCAGGTGTTGGCAAATTTGAACCGAAGTAAGTAATAACCTATTTGGTGGAGTGCGTTTAATGGATGTTGCGCGGCTGGTCCAGAATCTTGGTACGAAGCACAAAATGCCGTGGCTTACTTTCAGCACCCCGGTGTGCGTTAAGCTACCGTCGTTAGGATTGCGATTTCTGTTTCAGCAGGAAGGATTGCCGTTAGGAAGGATCGTGCATCTCGTTGGAGACGAGGCGTCGTTCAAGACGACGTTCTCAGCAGAAATCGTACGGTGGCATATGATGAATGCTGGGGGAGGAATTACGCTGCACACGGAGGGACGCCCGAACGAGGATGTGCTGAATGGAGTTTTCGGGGAGCTCGCGGATAAACACGCAATGATCACGTGCCAAGCACTGGAAGATTGGCAAGGATACCTGATTGGTATCACCAAGCAATTGCGTGAGGACCCAGGATTGTTGTGCTGCGTTGTTGATAGTATTCTCGGATCAGCCGCGCGTTCTTCTATTGAAGATGTTGAATCTAACGGTTTTGCTTCAAGCAGATTTGCCACAGAAGCAAGATTGATTGCCGATTTTTTGCGGTCATTCACTCGTTCTCTTGTCGAGCTCCCAATGACTCTTGTCATCATAAACCATCGGAAAATTCGCCCGTCTGGCGTACCCTATGCGCCGCCACAGAAGACATCTCTGGGTGGCAACGAGATTCGTTATTACACGTCTTTTGAAGTTGAGATGAGTAGGTCGGCAGTTGAAAAAACGCTGACTTCCGATTCGTACTTTGATGTGACTCTGAAAACCACCAAGAATACTTACGGTAGGCCGGAAATATCTATAACTGTTCCGGTAGTAATCACGGGGAACCCTCCTACGGTTATATTTAGGTGGTGCTCAGTAACGGCGAGTCTGCTGACCGATTTTTCCGGAATTAAACCGCACCCATCTGCTGCTTTTGTAAAACAGTTGAAGGAGGTCATAAATGTAGAGAGTCGCCGCGCTGGATCGAAGGGCTTGAGGTACTACAGTCAAGACCTCGGCATTGCGGCGGAAAATGCCGTAACAGATGAAGAACTTGAATTAGCTATTGAGGAGCGTGCAGATTTGCTGGAGCCGTTGTACGGTTTGCTCGGCATAGCACGGAGATATATTTATGACAGCAATTTGTCCTGGGACCAAAACAGAAAGGCAGCTATTAAGCGAGACGAGGAGGAAACTGATAAAAAGTCTCCTAAAGCTAAAGGGTAAACCATTCGCTCCGTACTTACAAATGGAGCCGTTGTTTTATCAGTATCAGCCTCTGACCTGCGTCTTAAAAACTGCCAGACAGGTTTCCAAGACCACCAGTGCTGTTGCTCAGACTATCATACAATGCGCTACGATTAATAATTTTACAACCATGATTGTTGCTCCGTTGGAGCAGCAGGCTCTAAGAATTAGCAGTCTTTTCGTAAGACCGTTTCTCGACAGTTCGCCACTGTTGAAAATTATCGGTTTGGATACAGAACGCGCACTTCACTTCAAGTTTGAAAATAATTCTGCGATTATCCTATCGTACGCCCATCAGGACGCGGACAGGACCCGTGGTGTTCCTGCTGATAAGGTCCATGTTGATGAGGTTCAGGATATACGAGCTGAATTCATACCTGTCATTTCAGCAGCTCTGTCAGCTTCTCCGTACAAGTTTTCTGTTTACACCGGGACGCCCAAGAATTACAACAATACCCTGCAGTTTCTGTGGCAGGCTTCCAGTCAGGCAGAATGGGCTATTAAATGTACTGCCTGTAATTACTGGAACATTGCCAGTGCGGGAAACGATCTGTTACAGATGATTGGCCCGCCGAAGCCGGATATTTCATACGAGAATCCGGGTACCATATGCGCAAAATGTGGAAATACAATCCACCCAGCTACCGGTAGGTGGGTTCATGGTTTTCCTGATCGCATGTTTGACTACGCTGGATACCACATTCCACAGCCCATCATGGAGATGCATTATGCGGATCCTGTAGCATGGAAGGTCCTCTACGGTAAGATGCAGGGCGGGTATCAAACATCCACACCCGATTTCTACCGTGAAATCCTCGGGGAAGCGTATGATACGGGTACGCACCTTTTGACGTTGGAAGACATCACAAAGGTCGCTGTGCTTCCAAACAGGAATGACGAATCTGCTGTCATGGACTATGTGAGGAATAGCAAGTTAAGGGTACTTGGTATTGACTGGGGAGGTGGCGGTAAGGAGGGAAACTATACCACTTTATCGTTGTGCTGCCTGGGATTCGATGGAAGGATCTATGTACCGTGGGGCATTGCCTTAAGAACGCCGCATGACCATATCCGGGAAGCTGTTGAAATCATCAGAATTACTAATAAGTTTGGGGTTGATTTCATCGCTCACGACTTTACCGGTGCTGGATCGCTGCGTGAAACCGTACTTGTACATAATGGTTTCCCGAGAGATCGCATTATTCCTTATTACTATGTGGCTTTTTCTTCCGTAAAGGGATCTGCAGCCAAGTTTGTTCCGGCTGATAAGTATAACCCGCGGAGTACATACCACATCGACCCTACGCGAGCTATGCTGCTTGTAACTGGAGCCATTAAACTTGGAAAGGTTCAATTTTTCAAGTATGACTATGTAAACGAAAATGATCCTGGACTGCTGCATCATTTTTTATCTCTTGTTGAGGATGTAAATTTTCCAGCCGGACACAAATCTTATCGTGTTGTTTGCGAGCAAGGTTACCGAGATGAGTTTGCACAGGCTACTATGCTGGGTTGTGTTTGTCTTTGGTGTATGACGAGTTGGCCGGAGTATGCGGTTGAACCGTAGGAATCGTGATGTCACGCAGGAAACAGAGTGAGAATCGTTCTGGTCTTAGGCATCTTACAGCGTTCAGTAGTGACAGTTTTCTTGCATTGTCTTGTTCTGCCTCCTACGCCTATAGCATTACCCGTTCTACTAATACTTTTGCTGTGAGAAAGTACAATAACAGTTTTGTAAAATACGCTATAAACGACGGAGGGTGGCTTTTTCCGGCAAACGACTCTTACAAATTTCACACGTTTAATAATTTGCTTTTTGTTGATAGGTCTGACTGGAGAACTCGGGAAGTCAAACCAATCCTGGTATTCGACCTTAGAAAATTTCCGCCTATCGATTTTTTGTCAGAAATACCATTCGAGCTGGATGAAAGTTTAGCGATTGGATCTTTTCGGATATTGGAGAAATGTCACCGCGGCAATGACGATTCGTTCTTTCTCTATCGCGACGCACACTTTATGCTTCACGAGAACGAGCTTTGTGTTGGGCTTGCCGCTGAGCACGATTTTGGTTCAGAACGTTCTTCAGTTATATGGGATATGAATTTCCTGGATTTGGATTATCTGGAGAAGTCCGGAGGGCTTAAAATCTCCAGACAATTTTCAATCTCGTATAATCGTGACCCCGGTGGATCGGTCAGGACGTACATATTACAGCATGATGAAAATTTTATAACAGCTTTATCATTGAACCCGTGGGGTTGTTCGTTTGTTGTATACAACACTCCAGAGGATGGAGATGGGCATCGGCCTAATTCACATGTGCGTGTTGTTTCTGATCTAAATCTATTCAAGATCATAACGCCAAGTAAGTGTCACGGCAAATACATTTACTTTATTTGGCGGGACTCGCGGGACGTATCGGTATATTCGATTTACAGATTTTTGCCGGAGCGGCTTATTGAGTTATTCCAACACAATAACATTTTAGAATTACCTGCTGGAGATTTTATTTCTTTATTGGAGCCAGAACTTGTTAAATACTTTAGCTTGAAGTCGTATCCGCGCTGGAGAAAGAGAATTGAAAACAACATACCGTTGTTGTTTTTTAGCAGAACAATCGCACACGTATCCGAAGCTGGTCTGTTCATAATATCAGCAAGTTTGAGCGATAGTGTGCGTCGAGATTTTCGTCCTAATACACGAGAAGTTTTATTTGTACCTTTTTGTGACGATTGGCGTCAACGTGTTTTAACTTTTGAGATGCGTGGTATATGCTGTGCAGATTAAGGCTTATTGCACGGAGGTGACGTATGCCGGTGCGTAAGAAACACTTTGTGATGCACAATAAGTTGCACAAGAAAAAGCATAGCGTCGCTGCTGGGACGTTATCTGTTTATTACAACAGTAAGCTGGACCTCGGCCCAGCGATCCTTTCTTGTAATGTAGACGTTATCGTGCTTGGCGATACCATCATAAGGTCGTCTGACATTCTCGGCGACGAATGGTGGGATTGGCTGACAGATTTGGTTTTTGTAATAGCTGATAACGAGCTGAAGAAGGAAAATTGGCAACCGATATTGCAAAACGCTGTTACTTTAGATCTGTAAGCTATTGTTATAACTGTTGAGCTAAGGAGAGAGGAGAATGGAAATCAACGTCATGGAGCAAAGGTTCCTCAAGGTTGTAAACAAGATTATGAAACCTGATCACAGGTTTTATACCGTCGAGGAATTTGAGCAATTTGCTCATGATCGTGGTCTGATGTTCAAGTTTTACTGTAGAAAGTACAATAACCCAGTGAAGTTAATGACTGCTCTTTTATTCAAAGGGTGGCAAAAGTGTGAAATTGTTACAGATCTGAACGATTTAATGCAAAATAGTGATTCATTCCCTGCAATTTCATCTTATCCTGTGATTGTATTTCCCGGATTTCTCAACGAGCTCTTTGCGGCTTGTCCATTTGACTCTACGGTTCTTGATACTATTAGCGGTAGCGTAATTGTTTGCGGTCGTGACATAATTGTTTGCACCGTAAACGTATTTTTAAAGGATATTTTTGGATTAGGCGACGGACGTCATTGATCATCGATGGTAGTCATGAATACCTATCAACGTGACGTCTTCAGGAAGCGACGAATCGTTGCAGCAATTTGTCGCTTACAGAGAGAGCTGTCGGAGAAGTCGTTTGATGACCCGACAGCTCTTCTCCATTTTTTGACAAGCCGATTTAAGGGCCTGCAAAGTGGTTGGATCAGCTATTTAAACTTTTTTCGTACGTGCACGGAAACGCTAACCTACCACACAGCGCTGCGACTGTCGCTCTCCGCGGTATCGACAGTGTTGCTGGCAGATGTTCCGGATGGGCTTCCGTCTTTTATAAAAATCTTATCAATTAAGCCGGAGATTTCTGATCAACTTAGCAAACAGAAAGTGCACATCTCGTACATACCCATTCTTACGTTTGGTGCGCCTGGCCTACACGTTGAAACTACGATCCCTTTACATCAGCTACGAAGACTGCTTGCTGCGATTAAAATCAGAAACTATCCCATGCGTCAGATGTCTGATGCTGCAGGAATTTATGCATTTATACTCCATTCTTTGGATGGAAAATGGCCTCTTTATCTTACGCTTTCTGAAGAATTGATCTCGATAAATACTTCTTTGTTCAGATATCGTTACTGTATAGCAGGAAAAGGAAAGGCAATTAAATGTCCAGCATGTAACATTACACATCCTGGTCGATATAAAGATTGCCGGTACTGGAAGTTACCGGATACGTTAGACGGCTGTATTCAGGAATTGGATTTGTTGAGGTGTAAGCGATGTTAGATAAGCATCGGTATCATGACATTCTTTACGGCAGTCTGCTCGGTTTCTGGTGCGGACATCCACAGGATCCGATGTGCCTTAGGCGGTATTCAGTTACTGTTAACACCGACGGTGGCCCTGGCTACTGCATACGTGTTTTGGATGCGGCCAAACTGCAAAATAAGAATTTTCGTTGCTATCAAGGATGCTTTGCAGAAAACTACATGGCGATTGTTTCGCATCGCAAGTATTATGACTCTCTACGAGGGAAAACTTCAAGCTACAAGAGGAGGTTGTTTGTCTATCACTACGAAGACGTGCTGAACTATCCTGACGATATTGTTGGGAATGTAGATGATACGGTCCCACCACGTTTGGAGTTGGAGCCTATCTACGAAGATCTTTACGATGTTGTACAAACCCTAATAACAGGGAATTTCAAATTTAATATTCTTCCTTCCTGGAATGGGTCGGCGTACATAATCGAATGGTTTGCTACACCAAATAGATTGTTTGTGTATTACGTTGACAAACAAAATTACAACGGTGACAGATACCCCCACCGAGTTGTGATTAACGACTTGGATTATGTTAGAAGACACAGATTTATAATGACAGAAAACGGATACTTAATGATATTCTCTGGTTCGCAACGTACGTTGCAGGTTATGGCCCAACTGCGCATCTACGCTATGTTTGATCGCGGTCGCCAGGTATTCCAACAGGATTCAGGGATTTTGCAGCAGTGGCGCAAGTTTAACCCACACAGTTGTGCTACATTAACGTGCTGTTCCATTTCTGGTTGTACACGTCCTGTGTGCGTTGTGCAGCGCAACGGTCCTGGAGGTGTCACATTTGAGTTGTATTCTTTGGATGAATCACGTATTCTTACTGCTGCGCTTGACGGCTCGCGAATACCTATGAGCGCAGACGGCTTGATTGAATTTTGCGGAAGTTATATAACATCCTTTGTGTTACCGGTCGATACGCCGTCCTACAGGCTGCTTGGGATAACGCCGAATGGTGTGTTGGTAGCCTGCATGGCCCGCGACGCATATGATGACAACGGAAACGTATTATTTTTTCCAGTCGGAGGAGAGAAGAGTGCGCCTTATGAATTTCAGGATGCATTGAATATCAGCAAATTGATCGGAAATATCCGTACAGCAGATGTGATAGTTTGAGAAGCAGAAAGGAGTGCGAGATGTTTCAATTGCGTGAATTGAATTCTCCTTGCGTGTTGTTTTACTCGCCTGGACGCGACATTGCCTATTGTGGTCCCGTTAACATTAACTATGCATTGGATTACCTGCGTCACGTTCTTGAGACTGAGCCTGTTTGGTTGCAAGAATACTTTTCGGCGTTCAAGATTGAGAAGAACGATTTCATCAGCAGCGTAAACATGTTTATAAGCTCTCTCGAATCGGAGCTGCGCGGTGAATCGAATGAGAAGCCGTCAGAGTACTTTAAGGCCCCGGCCAGTCACAAAATCTTGATCTTGGCAGCGGTGGCCCAGATCTTTATTGGAGAAACTATCAAAGGGAGGAGAGACGTGCTTAGCGAAGACGCCGTTAGGGAGCTCGACCCTGAGATTTTTTACGAGAAATGCCTGCCGATTACGAGACGTTTTATGATCGAGCCTTCCTTTTGGGATAAGGTTACGGCCTTTGGTAATAGGTTGCTATTTATGGTGCGTCGTCTATATCAACGCCTCAAACGAGGTAAATCAAGGTAAATGAGTCGGCACGACAAAAGCGCAGTTGCTATTTTTACCCCTTACTTCATCTTGCCGAGTGAACTTTGCTGCTTGGTTAGCAACTTTCGTATTGTTCGTATTGAAGATAACTGTACAGTTTATGCTATCGGCTACCACGGCTTACCGCTGGAATTTAATATAAAATTTGACGAGCTAAGAAACATCCTGTACTTCGCGGATCTTGAGTTCAATTTCCATCGAAGTATGGGTGCGTTGGAGCTCAGCTGGAAGTTGCGCCATCTTCGGCATCTGGACGCGCTTGTTGCCGCACCTGCGGATTCTTTTTCGTCGTCTGCAGCGGTGGTAGTTACGATTTCGATTATCAATAGTCTGCCTTCAAAAGATTTTGAATGTGGGTCGACCAATATTTGTCAGTGCACAGTTGATATCTGTGCATCGGCTAATCCCGGGCAATCTTATCTAAATTTCAGGTTCTTCGTGACGAGCTTTCTTAGCAATCCGCGGGAAACCAGAAATAGGGTTATTTTTGATCTTTTATGTCCAGTTCATCGAGGTTGGTTTGTTTGTGGGTCTAAGGAATATCGACTTACAACAGATTTTTCCTATTTATACTCTAAGCGTACAGATCAACGTACAATTGTCGCGGAAACCATTTGTGGTGCGTATGACTTAATCTTGCAAAATATAACTGCCTTCTTGCTATACGACCGCGCTGCGAGTCACATAGCTGGCTCCTCTGCGAACTGCTTCTCCGATTGGGCGCACATTGCAAGAAATTATTTCAAATTAAATTTTGATTCTCGGACTTGTCGAGAAGTGTAACTCATGTCTGGTACGAGAATACAGGAGGATTTATGTCGATTGAAACTTGGTCTGTTTTGATCCAGGTGAATGACAAGTATGACGAGGAATCTGTATGGGAGAAAAGGCGGGTAAAGTAATTCGCTATGTTGTGTTTTCTGAGGATTATTATCCATCCCTCGAAGATTTAATAGCAGAAATCGTTGCAAGATGTCAAATGTCTGCGATTTACATTACTTCACGGAATGTCGCATACATGATTGACGATGTGATGCCTAATATTCCTGTGCTGGATTACAGAAAGCCAGTTTATGCTCTTCGTCCTGGTCATGATGTGCGAGAAATACCATCAAATGTGTATGTCATGGTCAGGGCTTTTGAGTACCCGAAGGAATCAGAACTTTTCAGACTAATCACATGCCTTTATGAGAGTGTTGATGACGCCATTAATGATCGCAATGCGATTCGTCTGGTTGTCTATAGTGCCTTTCTTAAGCATCATGTCAGAGAAGAGATTATAGCAAATCTGAAATCTAACGTTGAGCACTATCCATGGTCTTTATTGCCGATAAGTCACTGGCAAGATTATATGATAACCTATTCCGAAAAAGTCGGGAATACCGTAGCATTCCGGAGGATTGTTGCAGAACTCCATCGAGCTTTGGCCTTGAACAAATATTTGAGGTGATGCGGTGGCACCCAGAAATTCCACAGAAAAGGAATCGTCTATTTTAACTACATGTATGGAATTGGTTGATATTGATCACTATTGCGCTGTATGTTACCCATACCAATATCAAATCGTGAACGCTGGCGATGATCGTAGTTCTAAAAGTATTTGCCAGGTGGAGCATCTGTTTACGGGACAGTGTATTGAAATAACTCTTCCTAGTTTTATTGAAATCGAACAATCGTACCCATTTCATATGGCGGACGGATACGGGCCGGTTATTTTGCTAAACTTAAGTACTAGGCGTAATCTCTCCGACGATATATACACATACTATATCCTGGATCTTAAAGGATTTCCGGATGTACAGCTTAAAATGGTTAGTATCCCGTTCGACCTCAATGCTGTTCCGAGAGTGTCGCGGGACAGCGTATATAAAGGACGGTATTTTAACGATGTAGGACCGGATGCCGTTGTTGGTGTTGGGGACGACGTATGGCTCTACGACAAGAGCGAAATTGACGCACAGGCCATTCGTCTTAATTTATCGACAGGGAAAATTGAAGATGTCGTCGTGCTTGGGTTATTAGGCGAATTCTCTTTAATAGACTTTATTCCAACGGTTTCCCCATCTGGTTTTTTGCTCGTTGGGCGTGCTGGCGACGAGCACGTTGCCTTTTACCTTTATAATGGAAAATCTATTCACACACTTAGGGTCAGCACCACTGGTGTGCGGCGTGAGGTGAATGTATTTGGCGCTGGTAAGTATAGTTTTGTTTCACTGACGGTTCCGCCGCCGAGTTATCGACATAGCTTACGTGATTATGACATATTCAGAGTTCCTGCGCACCTACTCATTGATTTTATCACTAGTATCAGCAGATCGTCGGTTGATATCTTCTATTCGGCCCTATTTGCCTTACAGTTTCCATACGTATCTCTTCATACAAGCCACGACCTTGGTTCCATCGATACGTTTTGGAATCGCATGTCACCACTATTTACTACTACGTTCTATCCTGCATCATTTCCAAGTTCGAAGACAACACAATGTCTATCGGATATTCTGGATTTTGAAAACGGCAATGCTTACTCCTTAAAGTCGTTAATGAACTTTGTTCAGAGCGTGCAGTGTAATTTCAGGAGTGCGGTTTACCTGTCTTCCAGCATGCTACTTCGGACACGTTTTGCCAATTATTTAGATCTCAGCGATTTTACACAGTTACACAAATAACGAACTGTGTGTAGGGCAAACCGAGTTCAGTTGTGGGCTCGGTTTGCCCGATATAGCGCGAGGTCCGTGCAATATGCAGCGAGCTGTACTATCAAATCACATCTTTAAATTTTCTTGTAATCCTGGAAAAGATAGCAGGATTGGTAGGTGTATACGATGCGGTGAATGGTTACTTACCCGCCCGCTGATTTACAAACAGGTCTGTGCGGATCTCATTAGTAGGAATGCTGTTCCGAGTGATCCAGTTATGCTGGCGTGTTCGCCAGGCAGCTTTTTCGAGTTTTACCAGGTGCCATGGGCATTGGTCGTGAATCGCAGTTTGATTATCCGTGACAAGCACGAGGTAGTACGCATTTTCGATATTGATCGTCTCGTCTCCGAGTATCGCGGTACGCCACTGGTTCTAGACGAGAAGTTAGAATGCGGGCATGTTTCGTGGGAAGGTTTGGTCAACGAAGACGCCAAACTTTTGGTATGTTATGCGTATCCTTCAAGGGACGACAGGGTTCTGAATTTAATTGCTTACGACGGGGTATTCCCTGTCAAATTGTACCGCATTTTAATGGTCAGGTATGCCGATCAATCTTATAGGACCGCAGATATTAGTGAGCTCCGCGGTACGCATTCTCTTGTAAACGATAACTTTTTTGACGCCCACTCGCAGAACGATCTGGCAGTATTATTTTTGCGACTTAACCACAGATTCCTGATCTTTTCGGAGAGACTACGCGAAGGCTATGCGAGCGTTTCTATTAAACCATTCAAAGGTGGTATAAGTGTTACACCTTCTGCAAACAGTGCTGATCTTATCGTATTTCATTTTGACATAGACGAGGCAACCAGAGATGCTGTCCGAACTACAATGAACGCTTTTGTAATTTCGCTGGAGGCTTTCTTACGATTCACTTCCAGCATGCTTACGCATATTGATCTTTTTGACTTAGAGAAGCTGGCGAGAATGAAGTTCCATTATACATTTTCGCAGCCAGTCTGCGGGCGTTATGAGCGCTTTTGGTTTTCCCAATGCTTTACTTACCTGATGGGTTCGAAGATTAACCAGGGTCAATTCCTGTTGTGGCTGTTGGACGACCGGATGCAAGTACTTGTTCATAACTATCTCAACAATCAACAAGCTGTTTATCACCTTGTATCGTTCCTTGCTGATGGTTCGGTAGATGTTATGGATCTGTCGTTTGCCGCTACGGCTCAGCTTTTGTGAGGTATCTGAATAACGGCACGGTGCTATGGCTACGAATCCGATAATGCTCTACGATCTCGGAACGTTTCATACGGTAGATGCTAAATCTGTCCTAAATGATGCGTTTAAACCCAATAGAGAAGTTATTCTTGCACATGACTTTAACTATTTTTATGTCGTTGTTGACGAGCGAGACGTCAGAATGCTCGATTTAGCAACTTGTGAGCATTGGAAATCTATCAACACTGTTGCTTCTGCCTACTTTCGCTTTTTCAACAGTGTTGGTCTGGCGATAGCAAAAAATGACCCAATGTTAGTCAGCTTGCATGATCTTAAAGCAGATCGCTTATTGTCCCGGCGTTTCAAGTTCGACTTGCGAACCCGAAGACTTGTACCACTGCCTGACGGCAAAGTTGGATTTTTGCAGGAAAACGGTTTTTCAATTTATAACTTTGATACCGTTGAAGAGGTCGATAGGATTCACCTCTTTTCACCTGTCGGTATCGGAGAATCAGCAGTTAAAAACTGTAACTTCATTTTCTCCTACCCACTTTTTGTTTTAATTCGCACAAATATTGTTGAGAGACGCAGTAGCAACGAGTTCTTGGTCGCGGTTTACAACATCGAAACCGGAACCAGATTTCTGTACGATCTCACAATTACGGATCGCGTGAAGAAGGTAGAATGGGCTTTCCTATTCATCATCTATCAAAATCAATTTTTCATGCTACGTACACCAGTTAAGAAATCCGATAACTATGATTACCTGAGTTCTCTGCCGATAGTAGTTTATCGTGCAGAGGTAACAGGAGAGTCGAATGTGTGGGTGTACAATGACTCAGATTTTCTTGCGCAGCATGATGTATACGACAATGTCGATGATATCTATGATGATGGTCACCCGCTTCCAGTTGTTGTGGCTGCTATGCGTAGCTTCAATTTACGTTCTGATTCGTTAAAGAGCTTTCTCGAAGCGGTCCCTATTTATCAGTTGTTGACCTGGCTTCCGCACTCGCTTGCCAACTTTAGTACACAGGCCCTGATGTTCTCCACAGTGGGGTTGAAGAAGGATAGCGACGGAAATCTTAGGCTTGTCTCTCCATTAGCACTTCTTCCTCCAATTCATCTTATGTACGTCCGGTGGACAAGCATGGAATGAGATATAAGGTACTCAATGGACATCAGACTTGAGGTGTCAGAAAAGCTTAAAGGGCTTACGGGTGTATCCTTTTCGCCCGAGGACGGAGTTTATGAATTCATTGAAATCCCTCAGCTCGTCGCCAGAACGGAATACGGCATATTCACGCTATACGGCGGTTATGGGCTTATTTTTGGCAACAGGATAGGCGGATCGCAGGATGGCCGCACAGCCATTTACGACGACGTTTATATTATTGCGGAACATACAAAACTATACCCATGTTTTAACGAGAAGGTCGAAATTATAAACGACCGGACTGCCGTCTGTTCAGTTCCTATCGTAAACAAAGATTCGAAAGGACTGGGATCTTCGGTTGCGGCAGCTGTGGTCGTTCGTCGTGGCAGATCGGCTTATCTTGTCGTTAACTTTTACAGTCCACTTCAGAAGAAGGTGGTTTCCTACGCCCATCCACTTGGTTCTGCACGTCGTTATTCCAGGTTCGGTAACATTTCGATAACCGGATTACTTCAGGAATCAACTCTGTACTTTGTCTGTATTAGTTCTCATTTTTGTTTGCTCTTGGTATCGGATCCAGACTTATCCTCTGTTACTGTGATCGATCTCGTAGACGAATACATTTCGCAGATTGGGTCGCTTGCATCAGATTTACAGATTAAGTGTGCCGACCCTAAAGGACAGTGTCTATTACTTCATGACGGTGACGATCCATATTTTTTGGACTTTGCAACCAAAGGGTTGATGACACGGATCAACTTTTTCCATGCACAATCTGCCAAATGGGCGGATAGCGAGCAAGTTGCTAATCTGGCGTCTAATCTCATTCCTATTTACGAAAATAATAAGCTTCATATGCGGATTGTTGGCGGTCTGTGCGGTACGCAGCAACTGGGTGACCGATTTTTTGTCTGCCGTGCTGATGTGCCTATTGATGATATTTTTGAGCAATACAGAACCGCGAAAATTCCAAAAAGCATACTTCAATTGCCAGGGTTGACGGGGCAAAACTTTATCAAACTTGTCAACTTTGAATGTTCCTACCCTACGTATCACGATGCCGTGTTCGATTTAACATACGTTAAAGATGCTAACGGAGGAATGTTAAAATACGTCGGTTATTTAAGTTCGTTATCCGACGTAGGCATGCAAATCCGATTCCTTTTCCCCACGGTTGCTGCAATTCGGTTTACACATTTTGCAGGCCAGGAAAGATTCTTATATATCGGGCAAGGCGGCTTGAAATTGCTCGGCGACATCTTTGGACAAATAAGTATGGGATCCGATTCCGCTGGATGTCAAAAGGCCTACGCTTATCAGATCTTTCGTCCCACGGCTACCTATCTTGTCGTACCACGGCAGTTTCTCTAGTTTGCCCAGCCGTAAAAACGGGGTTTCTGCGGCATTAATATGTGATGATAATCACATTCCAGCCAGAACGGATGGGGACGGTCGTCCTGGCCGCGTGGCCGGACGACGCAGTCCCCAGCTGCCGGGCCCTGTGGGCCCGGAGGGTGTTTCTTTACGGAAACACTCTCCGGGCCCGCCCGATCTCCTGGGAGCTCAAAGTGCCC
>Ga0116166_1000956_pt1 | contig 26940 bp, 26 predicted proteins | sample AD_JPNMR2_MetaG_FD_89884 | JGI IMG/M metagenome (GOLD analysis project Ga0116166, IMG submission 89884) | Active sludge microbial communities of municipal wastewater-treating anaerobic digesters from Japan - AD_JPNMR2_MetaG | ecosystem: Engineered > Bioreactor > Anaerobic > Digestate | place...
TACAATAAAAATGGGGTATATTATAAAATGAAAAAGAAACTGGTCTTTATGGTTCTGGTATTTCTTATACTATCTGGAATATCATCAGGTATATTTCCCTATGATGAACCTATGGTTCAGGTCAGGGTTGAAAAGGGTGATTGTCTTATAAGAATATGTGACAGATATCTTGAAAAACCGGGGCAATGGAGAAAGATATCCGAGATTAACAAAATGAAAAACCCTGATTTAATATACCCTGGACAGACGATATTATTCCCTGCATCTTTAATGAAAGGCGTTCCTGTAGAAGGTACAGTAACCTTTCTCCAGGGTAAGGCAGATTGCAGAATTAAGGGAACAGAGGAATGGGTTCCAATTAATGTTGGGGACAAAATAAATGAAGGGTCTTTTGTAAAAACACGGGATGATAGCAACCTTGAGATTAAGTTTGAAGATGGCAATACATTCTTTTTAAAACCGAATACTGTAATGGGACTGAAAACTACGCGTAAAAGTGGTGATAACTATTCCAGGTATAAGATGTCGGTGGAAATTGGAAAGATAATCTCTAATATCCAGAAAGCCACGGGAACTGAGTCAAGGGTGGAAATAGAAGCCCCCACGGCGGTTCTTGGTGTAAGGGGTACAATTTTCCGCGTCTGTGTGCAGACTGATTCCACAAGCCGGTTTGAGGTAATTGAAGGTTCGGTGGTTGTTGAAGGGAAGGGTAAGGCAGTGGAACTTGGGCAGGGTGAGGGAACAATTGTTCGGAAAGGAGAGATACCTCTATTGCCTCAAAAGTTGTTACCGCCTCCTCCTGTAGGACCATATGAATACCTGTATAAGAAATTACCTGTCCGCCTCTCTTTTGATAAGATTGAAGGGGCTATGTATTACAGGGTCTCCCTGGCGAGGGACAGGGATATTAAAAATATCGTTAAAGAACAGGAGATAGGGGTACAGGATTTTTTTGAAATTACAGATGTAGAGGACGGGACTTACTTTATCCAGGTTGCCAGTGTTGATAAATTAGGACTTGAAGGTATTCCTTCGCAGGTAGCAGAAATTCGGATAAGGGTAAATCCTGTTCCCCCTTTTGTTGAAATTCCAGCTGATGGTGCCGAGTATAAATCCCAGTCCCTGAAATGCAGATGGCTTAAAGTGAAGGATGCCGCAAGATATTATGTGCAGATAGCCGAGGATAGTGAGTTCCAGCAGATAGTGAATGAACGCAACGATATACTGAAACCTGAGCATGACACAGGAAACCTTGATTATAAAAAATATTACTTCAGAGTAAGCTGTATCGCCTCGGATAACTATCAGGGAGAATGGTCAGATGCGTTAACTTTTTCCTTTATCCCTCCTCCTGCATCTCCTCCGGTGGAATCCCCTGAAACAGATAAGAATACAATAAGGATCCGATGGAAGAATCTGGGAGAGGGGATTGTATATCATTTCCAGATGTCTCCGGATGAAAATTTTGAAAAAGTTATGCTTGACTGTAAGGTTGACATTCCGGAGATGACATTTGATAAGCCACGACAGCCGGGTAACTATTATGTCCGGGTAAGCGGAATAGACTCCGCAGGTAGGGAAGGAAGTTTTTCACAGCCGCAGTCATTTGAAATTAAACGCAGTAAATGGGGAATATTTGCTATTGTTGGAGGCGGATTATTGTTGTTACTCGGACTGTGAGTTATAAACGGATGTTGTAAATTACAATGAGGCAAACTTTTTTCAGAAAGATAATAGTTTATTATCTGAGTGTTTTTTTAATCATCTTCTTTTTTATCCTTTTTATAGACTACCTCGGTTTTTCCGGTGGACTGGATACTGGCCTGTATGACCTGTTTTTCAGATTGAGGGGACAGCGCGGAACAGATGAAAGGATTATTATTGTATCTATTGATGAGAAAACCCTGAATAAATTTGGCAGATGGCCATTAAATAGAAAATACTATGCTTTATTATTGAAAAAGGTTTACAGGGCAAAGGCAGTGGGTTTTGATATAATATTTGCAGAACCTGCTGAGGAAGATAAAGAATTTGCTGCGATAATAAAAAAGTATGATAAGGTTATACTCCCTGTTTATTTAGATATGCATATGAATTTGGTTTATCCCGGTCAGATATTTTCCCCCTGTAAAACTGGACATATCCATGTGGAGCCTGATATTGATGGTGTTGTGAGAAAGGTCTATCACACTCTGTATTACGAAAATGTAATTATTCCATCCTTTTCTTCTACAATGTACGAAGTAATTAATGAAAGCAGTTTTGACAGAAAGCCATTATCTTCTATGAACCCCAATTTCCGGTCGCCCGATAAGGTTATTCAACTTGACAGGATGTTGATTAACTATTATGGTCCGCCGGCAACATTCCCTTTTATTTCAATGTGTGATGTTTTGGAAGGAAGATTACCTGCTGACTTTTTTCTTAATAAAATCGTCCTGGTGGGACTAACAGTCCCGGGGATTGTTGATACCGCTTTAGTTCCTTTCAGCTATCAGAGAAACAGGATGCCTGGGATTGAAGTCCACGCTAACATTCTCAATAATCTTATAGATGGTTCATTTATAAAAGAGATAAGTAATAAAAAGAGATATCTATTTAGTTTTTTAATATCATTTTTGCTTTTATTTTTCTTTTTAAAAACAAACGAAAAGATGTCAATATTCTTCTGGTTTACAGGACTTATTGTAATTTCTATCTTTACCTATCTTTGTTTCACGCACTTACATTGCTGGGTCAGACCCTTCATTTTTTATTGTGGTATCTCCCTTGCATTTCTGACAGCATATATATACAGACTTGATGAGGCAGCCAGGAGGCTTGACTTAAGATATTCAGCAATAATTTCACTTCCGGGGATGGAGAATCAGACATCTGTAAGTTATATCCACGGAAGAGGACTTATAGGTTTTTTATCTGCTGCAGGAATAAACGCAAGGGTTCAGAAACTTATATCGGTGGAAGATGAGTATGAAGAGAAGTTGCAGAAGATTATTGATGAAAAAACGATGAGGCTATCAGAGGCACTCACTATGGTAAAATCTATGACAAATGAGATAATTTTCAGGTTGACATCTGCGGCAGAATTCAAGGATGAACCTACAGGCAGGCATATTTCAAGGGTTGGACTATATGCAAAGAGATTATCAGAGGCACTCGGGATGCCTGAAGATTTTGTTGAACAGATAACCCTTGCAAGTGCAATGCATGATATCGGTAAAATAGGAATACCCGATGCAATTCTTACTAAGAAGGGGCCTCTTACCGCTGAAGAATTTGGTATTATTAAAAGGCATACCTATATTGGAGAAAGGATACTTTCAGGTTCAAAGCATCCTATGATACAGATGGCTGCGCGTATAGCCCTGTATCACCATGAAAGATGGAACGGGACAGGCTATCCTGAAGGATTGAGAGGGAAGGATATACCCATAGAGGCAAGAATTGTTATGCTGTGTGATATCTATGAAGCCCTGAGAAGCCCCAGACCCTATAAAAAACAGTTCACTCACCAGGAGGCATTTTTTATAATTACCCGAGGAGATTTCAAGACATCTCCGGAGGATTTTGACCCTGAGGTTCTTCAGATATTTATAAAAATTCATCCATTATTTGAAGAAATCTTTAATGAATTTTCAGACAGTTAAGTGGTAAAATAAATATGTTACGGCGCTTGTAGCTCAACTGGATAGAGCGTTGGCCTCCGGAGCCAGAGGTTGTGAGTTCAAATCTCACCAAGCGCACTTCAGGCAATCTTCATTTCGTTTATAACCTTTAATATCACAGGCAGTGTTTTCTGCCATCTATCCTGCGGTATATCTTCTGTTATGCCTATGATGAGACGTTTATCAGGGAGTGATGCCTCTATTATTTCACGGGTTGCCTTTTCAATCTCTTCCAGTGTGGAAAGATGAAGAGAAGAGGGAAAGTTTATCCAGATAACCTTGTCTTTCCAGATATTAAATGCCTCCTCTATTGTCATATCCGTATCAGGAGCAGGGGAAAACGCTTCTATATAGTTAAGGCCTGAACTTGCCACCAGGTCTGCCCAGATCTTATTATTCCCGTCAAGGTGAGCACCGAGATATTTCCTGTGTTTTTTGAAAATTTCTCCTGCTTCATTGTAAAGTGGAACTACATATTTAGCAAACCTTTCCCTTCCCATAACATCACCTGTTTCATTACCTCCAAGATTTGCGTGAAGTGCAGGGGACTTTGCCACAATAGGAATTATCTTCCTTAAATTTTCAGTAAGCGCTTCACAGAGTTTTTCTATCTCATCCCTTCTTTCCGCCCATTCTACAGCAAATGTTTCAATTCCCATCCAGCTTATCATTACCTGATGGAGTGGAGTGGACCCTATACCTGCCCGCAGTATCACATCATCCCCGAACATTTTCTCCGCTTTCAGAAACTCATCATAGGATGGTTCAAACTGCTGGTCCTTTATCATAAATAAAAGCTTTTTGTAATCATCAGGCCCTTTGAAAAGATGTGATACGCACCAGGAAGTAAAACCTGCCGGTCTGTGGATACTGTATAAATCACCTGCAGGTGTTTTAATGGTCTGTCTCGTATACTCCACATTATTTTCAAAATAGGTATGGGATTCATAAACCACATTCGGTGAGGATACCTTCATCACAGGATAGTGTCTGTTTACAATACAGAGTCCTTCATTTCTCAATTGCCTTTCCACAGAGCACTGGGGTAGTTTACTTTCATAAATAGTAAAAGGTATCCTGTCAACCTTTTCTCCGCGTAAAACCGCTTCAACTCTTTTTTTAGGGGTCATCATTTCTTAAATCTCATAACGTACAGGTCGTTCTCCTTTATTTTTGACAGTTGTTTCTGAAGTTCTTGTATATTCTGACCTGCACCAAAGTTTCTTCCGTTGATCTCAGGACAGGCAATCTTTATGAGCTCTATTGCTGTCCTTGCACAGAGTTCAGGAGGGTTAACCTGTCCTTTTTCAAAACACTCCTTTGTGGAGGGAATCCATTTTCGTCCCTGTTCTGAGAGTACCTGAAACTCTGTCATTTCTGTCTTTACAAGCCCAGGACCTATTCCAAAAACAATTATACTGGAACCCGCACGTTCAAGTTCTTTCGCAAGTGTTTCTGTAAACCGCATTACAGCAGCTTTTGAGCAGCCGTAAGCCGAACCGCCTGGCAGTGGAAATGTTGCTCCACCACCATTCATATTTATTATTATTCCAGAGTTTTTTTTCATCATATGTGGAAGCACTGCCCAGCAGCACAACATCAAACCTTTAAGATTAACTTCCACATCCTTCCACCACTGTTCCGGATCAATTTCCCAGAGACCTCCTATTGTCTGGAAACTGCCTGCATTGTTGAACAGAATATCTATGCTGCCGAATGTTTTCAATGTCTCAGAAACAAGATTTTTAACCTCTTCTAATTTCGTAATATCTGCCTTAACAGCAAGTGCCCTTCCCCCATTTTCTTTTATAATAGATACTGTTTCATCAAGTTTTTCTATCCGCCTTCCACAGCAGACAACAGAGATACCATTTTTTGCAAATTCCACCGCAATTGCCCTGCCTATTCCTGTACCTGCCCCGGTGATAATTGCTACCTTTCCTTTGATTTTCATAATTTTCCCCTTTTTATTCCCATCTTTTTCAGATTTTATCACACTTTTGACTTTTTATAAATATAGCGTTAACCTATATTATCAAAATCCAAACAGGAGAATAAAAATGAAAAAGAGTATAAATATAGGGGTTATTGGAAACAGGGGATTAAAAGATGGTTTGAAGATTATAAAAAATGCGGGATTTGAAGCAGTTGAGCTGAACTATACAGAAGAGATGGAAAAGCAGGGAATGGGATATGTAGAGAAAATAAAGGATATGGTTTTAAATGAGGGACTTGAAATAGCAAGTTTACTTACAGGTCAGTTCTGGCAGTTTCCGCTTACAAGTGATAACCCTGAGAAGAGAAAAAGAGGGGAAGAACTTCTCAGTAAGAGTATTGAAATATGTAAAATCCTCGGGACAGATGCTCTTTTAGTCGTTCCTGGTGTGGTGGGAACACTCTGGAGTGCGGAAGAAAGGGTAATGTATGACATTGCATATACGAGGGCACAGGAATCAATAAGAAAGATGCTCCCACTTGCAGAAGAGAAGGGTATTTATATATGTGTGGAGAATGTATGGAACAAATTTTTATTAAGCCCTCTTGAGATGAAAAGATTTGTGGAAGAGATAGGGAGTGAATATACTGCTGTCTATTTTGATGTTGGAAATATCCTTGTTATTGGCTATCCAGAGGACTGGATAAGGATACTCGGTAAGAAGATAAAAAGGATACACCTGAAGGATTTTAAGGTATCTGTGGGGAATATAGGGGGCTTCTGTGATTTACTTGAAGGTGATGTGAACTGGCAGGAGGTTATGAAGGCACTGAAAGAGGTCGGATATGATAGTTATCTCACTGCTGAAATAGGTCCTTACAAACAGTTTCCGGAGGCAGTAATATACAATACCTCTCTTGCAATGGATAAGATACTGGGCAGAAACTAAAGCAGGCCTTTTCTGCTGTATCCCGGCTTTATCTGCTTTTTATCCTTATAAATTGCTGCGTCTCTTTGAATTTTTTTGAAAAATCAGTATAATTATTTGGATACGGGCCGTTAGCTCAACGGTAGAGCAGGGCACTCTTAATGCCAAGGTTAGAGGTTCAAATCCTCTACGGCCTATTTTTTATTTATAAGATTTGGACCGATAACCTTCAAAAGGTAAGAGGGAAAAGTATTTTCCCTCGCGTAGTCCGTATTGGGGGGAGGACTATATCAGGAAGGGGGAAGCATCCCCTCCTAAGGAGAGAGTGGTTTAAAGCGAGCGACGGGTTAGAGGTTTAAATCTGCGCCTACTATATATTTCTTCTTTTTTGAAAGAGGATTTGAAGGGAGCGAAGTCAGAAATTGCGTTGCCAATGCGAAGAGTAAGGAGCATTGTGTGGCACGGATGAGCGAGATGGTGAGCCATCCGATAGCAATTTCAGCGGGTGGCCGACCCCGAGCGTGGTAGGAGCGAGGGGCGCCAAATCCTCTACGGCCTACTACTTTTCCCCTTCCTTAGATAAGGGTTTTGTGTGAGAAGAATAGATTTTCTTTAGAATTTCTAAATCAACCCTGTCCTGTTTTCTGCTTGATGCCTTTTTGGTTTTTATTAAATGTTCTATATCTATAAAATTTACTTTTACTTTTCCGAAAATGCCCTTTTTACGTTTCTCCCAGATTTCAGTAAAGGTTAAAGATGGAACAGATGTGATAATATCAATTCTTACAGGCTCATATCCTAATTGAATAATGTATCCTTTTTCTGTGAAGTCATTTTCTGTAAGTTTAAGTGAGCCAAATCCAAATTCAGTCAGTGCTTTTATTATTTTCTTAGCGTTTTTCTGCGTTGGTTCCACAAGGATGTCAATATCTTTTGTATATCTCGGAATGGAATAAAAAGCAACCGCATAGGCACCTATGATGCAGTATTTTACTCTATTTTTGTTTAATAATTTTAACAACTCTTCGTAATCTTTTTCTATTTTCATCACCTTTTAATCTGAATTTCATTTCTCTCAACATCTGAACTGTTTCCAATCGCTGTTCTGGTGTCATATGTAAATAATACTCTATATCAAATCTATTTGCTTCACTGAAATTTCTACTCTTTTTTACCCATACCTTCATTTTTTCTCTCCGTTGAAAATTATACTATATATATTCTATATTTACCATTAAAAATCAACGATAGATTTGTGAGGATTTCATAAATACAAGGAGAAAGAAATCATCTTCATCAATTCCCTTTACAAATAGGAAGCCGAACTTTTCTATAAATCTTTTCAATTCAGGTATCCCCCGCAGTATATCTCTTTCTATAAGGGGATGTGTCGTTTTGTGTAATTCGTTTATAAATCTCCTTCCTGTCGGGTGGGAGATAATTAAAAAGCCATTTTCTTTCAATATCCGGTATATCTCCCTTAAGACAGATGGCTTTTCTTCAAAGTGGGGATAGCAGGAGTTTACAATGACCCTGTCAAAAAAATTATCCTCAAAGATTGTGTCTCTTATATTCATAACAAATGGTCTGACATTAACAGGGAAGTTCTTTTCTTTTAATTTCTCTATCATCCTTTCTGCAAAATCAATGGCAAAGATATTTGTTTCTCTTTCCACCTCAAGGATATAAGGAATAAGGACACCCGTCCCTGTACCAACATCCAGTATATTCTGACCTTTCATAATTTTTGCTTCAAAGATAATCCTTCTATATTTTTCCGGACTTACTATATCACTTTTATCCCAGTTATCAGCAAGTTTATTAAAAAATTCTTTCTTACTCTTCATTTCTTATCCTTTTGGGAGAAAAAAGCACAGAAAATATGAATATAACTGTTGAAACAATCACTATGGACGCACCTGCTGGAAGGTTAAATCTCGCTGCAAGGAAAAGTCCTCCCCATCCAGACAGGATCCCGAAAAGAGAGGATAATATATACATCTTTTTCATACTGTATGTAATCTGATATGCAGAAGCAGCAGGATTAACAATAAGTGCAAAAACCAGAAGACCACCCACTGCCTTTAGTGTTGCGCTGATAGTTGCCCCTGTAAGGAAAAGGAGAATATAGAAGAATATGGTGGCAGCTATACCGCTCGCCTTAGCCATCTCTCTATTGAATATCACTGATTGCAGTTCCTTGTAGAAAAGGATTGTTGTAATTGTTATTAAAATTGTTGTTATTAAGAGGAGTATGATATCCACACTGTCTGTTGTCAGGATACTTCCCCAGAGGAGGTTAAGTGCCTGACTTTTTGCCTCTGGAAGAATCCCCATAAAGAGGAAGGCAAGTCCTAATGTGGAAGAAAATATAATGCCTATAGATGTATCCGGATGTAGTTGCCCTTTATCCGAAAGTGGACCAAGAACAGCACAGGCGAGGAAACTGAAGAGAAAAGCAAATGGAATAACAGGTTTACCGAGTACAAGTCCAAGTAATGCACCTGCAAAGGCAGAATGGGATATGGCAACCCCGATAAACGAAATTCTCATTGTTACTATCCATACACCTGCTATCCCGCAGGCAATACCTGCAAGGAGTGCTGCAATGAGTGCCTTCTGGAAGAATACAAAATGTATCAGTTCCATTTTTTTGTCTCAATCATCTTCAAAAAATTCTCTTTTTTTCCATCAAATACAATCTTTCCTTCTTCCATCCATATAACCCTTGAACAGAGTTTTTCTATCATATCTATATCGTGGGATACAATAAGTGTTGTGAGGTTCCTTTTTCTGTGAATTTCTCCAATTATGTCAATAACCTTTTCCATCATCTTCATATCAAGCCAGGCAAATATCTCGTCAAGAAGCATTATCTTCGGTTCTTTAATTAAAGCCCGTGCTATCAATACTCTTTTTCTTTCTCCACCTGATAGTTGTCCAAAGGGTTTTTTAAGTAGGTACTGTATGTCAAGCAAAGAGGAGACCTCTTTTAGTAATTCTTTTTCTTTTTTTGCCGGGAATTTTAGAATTCCTATTTTTCCATACGTGCCCATCAATACAACTTCTTCTACAATGATAGGAAGTTTAGGGTCAATATCAAAGTGTTGAGGTACATAGCCGATGGTTCGCCTCAGTGCATTCTCATTGAATATATTAAACTCCACACCATCTATAAAAACCTTCCCTTTTTTCAGCATTGCAAGACCGTTTATGGCACAGAGAAGCGTTGTTTTTCCTGCACCATTAGGTCCGAATATGCCGGTAAATTCCCCTTCTTTTATTTCCAGAGATAGACCTTTTATAATCGTTTCAGATAGATAACCAACCGATATATTATCTAACCTGATTTTTACCTTCTCCATATGCTTTTATTATCCTTTCCGTATTTTTGTAAAGAGTCTCTCTCAGCGTTGGTGTTTCAGGGATTCCTTCAGGGAAATTTGAGATGGTAATATGAGGAACTTTCAACTCATCCGCTATTACCTTTCCTGTGTCGGGTCCTGCCTGAAGGTTGTCAATCACAAGTATAACATTTTCTTTTACGCCGGTATTTATAAGATTTTTTATATCAGCAGGTGTTATCTCTTCTTTTCTACCATAGGTTACAACGACCTTAAATCCAATATATTCCAGCATATCTTTGAGATGCCCATTGCAAATTACGGGCTTGCCTGTAAGTTGCTGTTTTTTTACCATATTTTTTATCGTTCTGTCAGTATTTTCTATCTCTCTCAGTGTTTTTCTGCAGTTAGATTCAAAAAAACTCCTGTATCGTGGGAATTTTTCTGAAAGTACCTCTGTAATTGCAATATATATTTTCTGCTGGTTTTCATTAGAAAACCATGTCCCTTCTGTTTTTATAAATACAGGTGAAAAGTTCTTATTTTTGATAGAGTTTTTTATCTGCTCAAGGTATGGTTCAAATCCCTGGGCAAAAAGGAGTCCGCTTTTTTCTATACTGGCAAGATGGCTACCTTTAATATCAAAATGTCCCGGACAGTATCCTGATGGGACAAGAGTTTCTACTATAAATTTGTCTTTTACAATTTCCTTCACAGCAGAGGAAAGAACGCTTGTTGTGGTGATAATCTCCTGACAAAGAACTGTCCTTACTGTTATTACAAGAAACCCCAGAAGTATATAAATCTTTCTCATCTTTCAGTTTTCACTTTTGCCTTACTTATTACTTTTGCCTTCTTAAAAAGATGTTTTTCAGTTTTAACTTTTTACTTTTGCCTTTTAACTTATTAGTTATTAGTTTTGACTTATTACTTTTAACTTATTACTTTTGCCTTTTAATACGATGTATCCCAGTATTTTCTCCAGTCAGGTGCTATAACAGTCCCCTGAGCCCCGGTACCATCTGCGTTGCTGTGGTATTCCTCAGGTTTCATCCATTTCACCCTGCCATCACCAAAAAGTACATTGCTTCCACCTGAATGAACCCTGCAAACGGCCCAGAAAGATGTTGCCCCACCACCCAGTATACCGGCTGGACTGAGTTCTGTATCATTTTTATAAGGAGGCCCTGCATTGCATCCACCCTGTCCGTCAGAAGGTCTTCCCCATTCCACGACTAAAATCTTATTTGATATATTCCTTATCTGTCCTTCTTTTCTGCCAACAAACCCAGGTATGGTACCGGCAGGTATGGAGCCGATATTATATCCCTGTCCATAATACCAGTTTGCATATGATATCGTCTTTCCATGCCTGCTGGGACAGTAACATATTTTGTTACGCATATCATCAGAGACATACTTCCAGAGTTTTGACTTCCATTCAGGATTGTCTGGATACCTTGTATCATAGTCCATCTTATACATCTCAAATGCAATTCCCATCTGTTTAAGGTTATTCATACAGACACTCTGTCTTGCCTTTTCTCTTGCCTGAGAGAGTGCCGGCAGCAGCATACCCGCCAGGATGGCTATTATAGCCACCACGACGAGTAACTCAATCAGGGTGAAGCCTCTTTTCCTGATACCACGTCGCATATACCTCCTTTTTTGTATTGTTAAAATTCTATTGGTGCTACTATTTTAATATTCGTGCTACCATCTGTCAAGTAAAATTTTTATGATACAATAAAAAGCAGTATTGATGTGTTTTAGGGAACACTGTTAGAAAGAAGAAGTAGGTATTATTCTTACTTGGTAGTTATAATTACCAGTGAACTATAAAAAATAGTTTTAACTTTTGACTTATTACTTTTGCCTTTTTTAATTTACTATGGAATATGACTTTGATGTTTTAGTTATAGGGGCAGGTGTGGTTGGACTTGCTGTGGCAAGAGAACTGGCTGAGGCATTATATACCACAGGACTGCTTGAGAAGAATTCAAGATACGGTCTTGAAACGAGTTCAAGAAACAGTGAGGTTATACACAGTGGGATTCACTATCCACCGGGTTCACTGAAGGCAAGAATGTGTGTTGAGGGAAACAGGTTGATATATGAAATATGCGAGAAATATAACCTTATCTATAAAAAAACAGGTAAGATAACCCTTGCTGTTGAAACTGAAGAGATAAAAACACTTGAAGAACTTTATAATACAGGGATTGCCAATGGAGTGGATGAAATAAAAATGCTTGATGCAGAAGATGTAAGGAGGATGGCTCCTCAGGTAGTATGTAAGGCAGGTTTATACACAGGGACAACAGGAATTTTTAATGTCCATAACTTTATGGATTTTCTCTATCACAGATTTATAAATGCAGATGGTATGGCTGGTTTTAAAGAAAAGGTTGTGAGGATTGAGAAGGGAGGAGATGGCTATCTTGTCTTCACTGAAGAAGGGGAGAGATATTCCACAAGAATTCTTGTTAACTGTGCAGGGTTGTTTGCGGACAGAATTGCAGAGATGCTTGGAATAAACTACAATATTTACTGGGCAAAAGGCGACTATTTTTCTATAAACCGAAACTTTCCAGTTGATATACTGCTGTATCCTGTTCCTGGAAGAACCTCTCTGGGAATTCATCTAACACCAAAAATTGGTGGTGGACTGCGCGCAGGTCCTGATATAGAATATGTGGAGAAAAAAGAGCAACCATATCCTGATGAAAAAGGTGCCGGATATTATAAGGTAGATGAAGGGAAAAAGGGATTTTTTTACAGTGAGGTTAAAAGGTATCTGCCTGAAGTAAGAGAAGATGATTTTTCTCCTGAGATGTATGGTATAAGGGCGAAACTTCAGGGACCGGAAGATGGGTTTAAGGACTTTGTGATAAAGGAAGAAACCCCCGGTTTCATAAATCTTACAGGAATAGAATCTCCGGGACTTACCAGTTCAGTTGCAATAGGAAGATATGTAAAAGAGATGGTAAAAAAATTTTTATAAAGGGGGAATAAATGGAAAAGGGAATATTAGAAGGGCTGTGCAGGATAAAGGATGCAGTAACAAAGAGAGTATCAAGTTATGATGTAAGTGGTAGAAACTATGATTCCTGGAAGATTAAACCAGGAGAGACAAAAATTCTTGCAGAAATAGATGGGCCGGGATGTATCACCCATATATGGATGACCCAGGGAGGAAGACCATTTCTTTATAGAGAGATTGTGTTGAAAATCTACTGGGATGGGGAGAGAAACCCCAGTATTAATGTACCATTGGGTGATTTCTTCTGTTTAGGGCACTCTCTGGTTAATTCTTTCTGCAGTTTACCCTTCACCGCTTCAACTGCACTACCCTATCAGTTTGGTGCTGGCTGTGCCTTAAATTGCTACCTTCAAATGCCTTTCCGCAGACATGCAAAAATAGAACTTACCAACGAAGGGAAAGAAGACCATAACCAATACTTTTACATTGACTATGAACTTTATAATAAACAGTTTGAAGATGATATAGCCTATTTACACGGTCAGTGGAGAAGAGAAAATCCAACTCCTGGCTGGGGACCTGAAATAAGGGTAAATACTCCAGAAGCAAATGTAGTAAATAAAGGTAAGATTGCTTACAACAACAACTATGTAATTCTTGAAGCAGAAGGAAAAGGACATTATATAGGGTGTAACCTTTCTGTAACAAACTTTCACGGAACCTGGTGGGGCGAAGGTGATGATATGATATGGGTGGATGGGTATAAGTGGCCTCCTGACCTTCATGGAACAGGCAGTGAGGATTATTTTAATCAGGCGTGGGGTATGCAGGATAATGCCTTTTTATTTAATGGCTCTTCCATCTTTGAAGGCAAAACAATATGTGGACACGGTCTATACGATGGTAAGATGCATGGAGGATACCAGACATCCTATGTCTTTCACCTGACCAATCCAGTGCATTTCAAAAAGTCCATAAAGGTAACTATTGAACATGGACATGGAAACCAAACTGCCAATGACTACTCCTCAACTGCCTACTGGTATCAGATTGAGCCACATAAGAAGTTTGATATACTTCCTGTGGAGAAACGGCTTCCTGTAATGTTTGAGTTTGATAATAAAAGGGCGCTTCAGACGTCGGGCAGGAAGATGATAATAACACCTGAGATGAGAAGGATGAAGAAAAAGGTAAAAAAGGATTAGCCGATACGGAAGAATTCTCCTATCCTTTTAGCAACAAGTCGTGATGAGATGTAGTAAGAAAGACCGACGAGAGCCATTCCGAGCACTCCCAGTGCACAGGCAACATAAGGTCCATCTGTAACCCTGCCTGCAAGTGTATATATAACCTTTGCTATGGGATAGTGTTTTTCTCTTACGGCAAGTATTATACTGCTGCTTACCTCCATTACAGAGAACGAAAATGCAAGTATCCCTCCTGCAAAAAGCCCCGGACTTACAAGTGGAAGTGTTATTTTCCTGAAAGTTGTTAATGTATCCGCACCGAGAGAGTAAGATGCCTCTTCAACTGACTCGTTTAACTGTTGAAATGAAGAATATGTGCTACGGACAAGATACGGCAGCCGTCTGATACTATAACTTACTATAAGAAGGATATAAGGGTTGTTTCTCGGGTCAAGAAAAGTGTTAAGGAAAAGGGTAAAGTAGCCGAATGCCATCACTATACCTGGTATTGCAAGAGGAAGCATCGCCAGAACATCAAGAAGATTTTTCCCTTTTATCTTTGTCCTTGCTAAAATAAAACCGATGGTAAAACCCATAAAAATATCCACAATTGTACTCAGTCCACTTAAAAATAAACTGTTAAAGATACCCGTCTTTGTGAGTTGGTGTGTAAAGACCGTGTGATAAAACTCCCCTGTGTATTCAGAAGGCAGTACAGTGAAAAACCACTTTTTAGAGACGGAGCAGAGGATAATACTTATATGTGGCAATAAACTGAAACTGAGGAGAATTAAAAGAAGGATATAAACTGAAAAGAGATTTTTACCTCTCAGTGTTCTCTCAGTAAAACCTGCAGGTGTTCTTTCTGTTGTGTAGGGATGTCTGGTTATATATCTTTTTGTCAGTGTAAAAAGAAGGATGGTTATTAATATAACAAGAAATACGAGAGTATAGCCCTGTGGATTGAGGTTAATATCTTTTATGCTGTTGAATATCTGTACTGCCAGAAGTTCCCTGTATTCAAACACAAGGGGTGTTCCGAGGTCTGTGAGAGTCCATATGAAGATTATGGATGCAGCAGCAAAATAACCGGGAAGAATGAGTGGAAAAATAATTCTGCGGAATGTCTGTGAAAAAGATGCACCGAGGTTATAAGATGCCTCTTCACTTGCTATATCAAAGTTATTGAGTGATGCAGATATATTCAAAAACATTATGGGATATAGGTGGAGTGTCTCAAGTATAAAAATTCCCAGCAGTCCTGAACCAAGCCACGAAACAGGGTGTTTCAGTATACCTGCCTTCATCAAGAGTATATTCAAACTTCCAAACCTTGAAAGTATCTGTGTCATTCCGATAGCACCCACAAAGGGACTTGCTATGAGTGGAAGAAAACAGAATGCCCTAAAAACATTTCTGCCCGGGAACCTGTATCTCGTAAATAAAAAAGCAAGTGGAATACCTATGGTAGAGGTGGAAAGTACAACTGCTATTCCGAGCAGAAAACTGTTGATTATAGACCTTCTTATCACATAATTTCCAAGTGCTGTTTTGAAAATAGCGATAGAGATATGCTTTTCAACAGTGAAACTGTTAAGGATGATGTGGACAATTGGATAGAGAATAAAATATCCGAGAAATGCAAGGCAGAATGTATAAATAAGTTTTATCTTCATTTTTCAGTAAATACAACGATATCTTCAGGTGATATGGAAAAGGAAATCCTTTTCCCTGTTTCTATCTTATTTAGTTGTTTTTGAAAGACCCTTACAAAAAATATATTGCCTTTAGATGTGCTTACTTTTACTCTTGCTGTTTCCCCTGAATATTCTATCTCTTTCACATCTCCGCTTATTTTATTTTCTCCATCTTCAAGGTTTATGTTTTCAGGTCTGAATCCAATCTCCACTTTTCTGTCTTTCTCAAATTCAACTTTTTTTGTCACAGTGAATAATCCCTCATCTGTTATCACCTGAATATAATTGTCAACAATCTTCTCAACCCTTCCACTCAATATATTCATCTCACCTAAAAACTCCGCTGTAAATCTATTTACGGGATTTGAATACAGTTTCACAGGAGAGCCAATCTCTAAAATCTTCCCATTGTTTATCACTGCAATCCTTTTCCCCGCAGCCATTGCTTCTCTTCTATCATGTGTAACATAGACCATTGTTATACCTGTTTCCCTCTGAATCCTCTGTATTTCTGAGCGCATCTCCTCTCTCAGTTTTGCATCAAGATTGCTCAGTGGTTCATCAAGAAGCAACACTTCAGGTTCATTTACAATCGCCCTTGCCAGCGCAACCCGCTGTTGCTGTCCACCTGAAAGTTTCGTTGGGAAAAGGTCTTTAAACTGAGAGAGTTTTGTTATATCAAGTACCCTTTCAACCTTCTTTTTTATTATCTCCTGCGGATATCTCTTTACCTCAAGTCCATAGGATATATTCTTCCATACAGAAAGGTGTGGCCAGAGCGCATAATTTTGAAAGACAAGTCCAATATTTCTTTTTGCAGGTGGAGTGGTGGTAATGTCTTTGTTGTTAAGTATTATCCGTCCTGAATCAGGAGATACAAATCCGGCTATTATTCTTAAAAGTGTGGTTTTACCACAACCAGAAGGTCCGAGTATGAAAAATATCTCGTCCTTTTCAACAGAAAGGGAGATATTCTTTAAGACCTCTGTCCTGCCAAATCTTTTTGATATATTTTCAAGAACAAGTTTTTCCATATTATCTATAGATTTTTGTCAGGTTCTCTATGGAGCGAAACTTCTCCCTTGAAAAGTTGCTCCATTCATTTATATAGTGGTTCCTAAATACAGGGTTATTCCAGTTTTCCCATAAAAATTTTTGCATCTTTTCTTCCACAGGCACACTGAAAAATAGTTTTTTCAGGTTTTCGTTGTCTGTCTCTGATATTATACTCCATATTTTTTTCAATTTCTGATGGTGGTCTATAACAAGTGCTCCTATCATATCGTTTATAAAGTTCCACCTCTTTGATGCTAAATCAAAGTCATAATTTATGGCTCCTTTGAGTTTATAGGGATTAAAAATCTCTGTATTTTTTATAGATGGGTCTTCATAAATATCAGGCCTTATACTGAACCTGTTAAGGGAATATTTTTTAGGTCCTCCTTCTGTCCCTTTTTTCTTCATCCATATTATCTGTCCTTCATAAGACAAAAGATAGTTAATAAATCTCTGTGCTATTTTTAGATTAGGAGCGCCTTTTAGAATACCTATTGCATCAGGATTTATAACTGTTAAGTTTTCAGGAAGGATAAATCCCATATTTTCAGGACCATTGACTTCTATTTGTGCAAGGGCATAGGAGTCAATACACAGGGAAGCAGCCACCTCTCCCAGTGATGTATTCTTTGCTACAGATGATGCACTCGCTGTAAATGTCTTTGTATTGCCTGCTATTGAAAATATGACCTCCCAGCCCTTCTCCCAGCCATATGCCTGAAGTATTATTTCATACATCATATGTAAACTTCCACTGTGTCTTGGGTCCCCATTACCAACCCAGGAGTAATACTGCGGATTTCCTAATGATTCCCAGGTCTTCGGATAAGGAAGTGATAGATAGTCAAGGACTTTCCTGTTATATAAAATACCAAATCCACTCAAGATAACACCATACCAGTAAAAGTCCTTATCATAGTTAGGAATTCCTGCACAGCGGGGAGGTACTTTTTTTAAAAGTTCTTCAGGTATTTTATACCGCTGTAAAAGTCCTTTTTCTTTAAGCGTTATGTAAGGACTGATACCACCACCAAAGAAAAGGTCAATTCCTATACTATCGGGAGTTTTATTAAAAAGGGACTCCACAAACTTCAGGTCATCTGATGTTCCACCCTGGTCAATCCATTCTATCTCTACAGGCGTACCGTAATTTTTAATATGCCACTGGTTAAAAGCGTCTTCAATCTCAATCCTTACACCTTCCCAGTGAGGGGATATAATAACGAGTTTCTCTCCTGCTCTGACAACTGAAACAATAATAAACAAAGGGAGTAAAACAAGAAGTTTCTTCATAGTGTTTATTATACTTAGTTTTTCTTCTTTCTGGCAAATGGCAAATAGCAAATGGCAAGTGGCAAGTAGCAAAAAAGACCCCCTCACCCAAACCCTCCGCCTGCGGCGGACAGGTCTCTCCGCCACTGAGACATTGGCGGACTTACGCCGCAAGGGGAGAGGGAGAAAAAAGCACCCCCTCACCCTTTCCCTCTCCCGCAAGGGGGAGAGGGAATAGAGAAAAAGGAGAAGGGACGTATGAGGGGGAAATAAAGGATGAAAAAGTAAAGGTGAAATAAAAATGGAGTAATAAATACGAAATTTACTTGACAAATTGTAAAACATATTGTAAAATATTTTGCATGGATATAAAAGACCTGTTCCTTGCGTTTGAAAAGAGAAAGAAGTTCAACCAGATAGAGAAAGAAAAGATTGCTAAAAAATGTATGGAGTTTATTGATACCGGAGATGAGATATTTCTGGGTGCGGGAACAACTGTATCCTTTTTAGGTGAGTATCTTGCAGAGTCAGATAAGCACTTTATGCTGAAGATATGGACAAACAATTTATTTGTTTTAAACCTCTGGCTTAAAAAATATGAAAGTTTTTTTCTTGAAAACTTTGTTGGTATTGTTTCGGGAGAAATCTCCCGTAAAAACCTGAGTATCGTTGATATCCACTATAACTTTTCCAGAATAAAAAAGGTAGTCATAGGAAGTCCTGGTATATCCACAAAGGGATTGAGTTCAGATGATATAAATACGGTACAACAGGTAGAGCATATCATAAGAAAGGCAGGAGAGGTTATTATACTTGCAGACAGTTCAAAGATAGGGAGGGAGTGTACATATCAGACAAGAAGTATGAGAATGATAAAGATAGATATCAAAAATAAGAAGAGATACACAATTATAACGAACGAGAGTAAAGAGGTCTTACATTTAAAAACACTGAAGAAACTTAAAGAAGGTGGAATACAGGTCGTTCAGGTCTAAACTGAAAGGAGGGAATTGTTATGGAGTTTAAAGTCAGATATGCAAGGATGGATGATTTTGAAGGAATTGTGAACCTGCTTTCCCAGTTAAGTCCACCAAAACCGGGTGAAAATTTAGAAAGTGAGAGGGGAAGAGAAATTCTTAAGAATATACTGAACGATCCTGACTACTGCTTATGCGTGGCTGAAAGTGAAGGTAATCTGTTAGGAACAGCAACACTCCTCATACAGCAAAATCTCTCCCACGGAGGAAGACCATATGCGCATATAGAGAATGTTATTACAGATATAAAACATAGAAAGAAAGGTGTAGGACTTGAAATGATTAAATTTTTGATAGAGAAGGCAAAGGAAAAAGGATGTTATAAAGTAATTCTTAACTGTGAGACAAAGAATATCGCTTTTTATGAAAAGTGCGGGTTCTGCATCACAGGTGAAGTGGAGATGAGGATTAATCTCTGAAATTTTATTTTGATGTAATAAGTCCCCTCACCCTGTCCCTCCGCCTACGGCGGACAGGTCTCTCCGCCACTGAGACATTGGCGGACTTACGCCCGAAGGGGCGAGGGAAATAAAAAAAGGGAGAAGGTACGGATGAGGTAAAGACAGGATTTTTATGTGCGGGATACTTGGTTTTTCTGGAAAAGGAGATATAAAGAAGATTGTAAGGGATGGACTGAAATCTCTTGAATACAGGGGCTATGATTCCTCTGGATATGCCTTACTTCAAAAGAACTCTCTGGAAATTAAAAAGAAAGTAGGGAAAGGAAAAATAGAAGAACTTGTAGAGGAAATTCCAGAATATAGCCAGGAAAGAGTTTTTGTTATCGCACATACAAGATGGGCAACCCACGGCAGGGTGAATTTATCCAACGCCCATCCACATACAGATTGCAGAGGAGAGATAGCGGTAGTACACAACGGAATTATAAGCAACTATACAGGATTGAAAAAACAACTTGAAAATAAAGGACACAGATTTGTTTCAGAGACAGACACAGAAGTGATAGCCCACCTTATTGAAGAAAATACAAATAAATTTCCATTTGATAAAGCGGTGATGAAGTCCTTTCAACAACTTGATGGAAGTTTTGCACTTCTTGTAATAAAAAAAGGGGAGAACAAAATTATAGGAGCCAGGAACGGCTCTCCTCTGGTGGTAGGGAAAGATAGTGACGTTTTTTTTGTTTCATCGGATATAAATTCTATTACAAAATATACTGATACGGTAATGTTTTTAGAAGATGGAGAGATGTTTGTTCTGGATGAAACATTGAAATTTTTTGACTATTTTGGTGGTAAAAGTAAAGAAAAGAAATATGTTAATGTTGAGATGTTCTACCATAGCGCAATCTCTGAGGGATATGAGACATATATGGAGAAAGAGATTATGGAACAGCCGGAAGTCATTGAACGGACCTGGCTATCCCTTTATGAAAGATTATCAGATTATATAAAAGAGGTAGAGATACCCGAGAGAATTATTATCGTTGCCTGTGGAAGTAGCTGGCATGCAGGTCTTATAGGTGAATATTTTTTAGAAGATATTGTGAGAATTCCCGTAGAGGTAGAATACGCTTCTGAGTTCAGGTACAGGAATCCTGTGATTTTGGATAATGATATTGTCGTAGCAATCTCACAATCAGGTGAGACAGCAGATACACTTGGAGCGATAAAGGATGTAAGAAATAAAGCAAGGGTTCTCTCCATATGCAATGTTTATAACAGTTCACTTACAAGAGAAAGTGATTATGTCCTCTACACATCAGCAGGTCCTGAAGTAGGTGTTGCTGCCACTAAAACATTTACTGCACAACTGGTTGCATTATACTTTCTGACGCTTCTCCTTGCCTGTAAAAGAAAGGTGATGGACATCTCCGCATTCAAAAAGAAAACAGAAGAGATAAACGGTATTATTGAAAAAGTAATAAAGGTACTTGAGATAGCAGACAGGATAGAGATTCTTGGAGATAAACTTAAAGACAGAACAAATGCACTCTTTTTAGGCCGTGGTATGCAATTTCCTGTTGCTCTTGAGGGTGCGTTGAAGATGAAAGAGGTAAGTTACATCCACGCAGAAGGTTATCCTGCCGCAGAGATGAAACACGGACCCATAGCACTTATTGATGAAGATATGCCTGTGGTATTCTCTCTTGTGAAGGATAGATTTTATACAAAGATTTTACACAATATGGAAGAGGTGAAGGCAAGGGGTGGTTATATAATAACTGTTACGGACTTTATAAATGAAGAAATTAAAAAGATATCAGATGAGATTATACATATTCCACTGGTAAAGGATGAATATCTCAAACCAGTTCTTACAGTTATCCCCCTTCAACTTTTAGCATACTTTACTGCCAGAAAGCGTGGTTGTGATGTAGACAAACCCAGAAATCTTGCCAAATCCGTAACCGTAGAGTAATTTTGGGAAAAATAATTCCATCACCCATTCTGGTGAAAGAACTTGTTATTGAAAACTGCCGTGAAGAAGAAAGGGAGATAACCATACACCTTCTCAGTCCTTCTTTCGGTAAATCACACCGTATCTGGAATGTTAAGTTAAAACCAGGGAAAAACCGGATTGTATAATTTGAAAGATGTTTTAAGAGATAGGCAGGCCTAACAATCTAACGCAGTTTTTATACTCTATTTTCTCTATCACCTCTTCAGAAACCAGTTTTTCTTCTCTGAGTTTCTTCATAAATGCAACATTGGGATACACCCTGTCAATATCACTTCTGAGGCAGGAATCCGTCCCGAAAAGAATTCTATCCTGAAATTCATTGATAAATCTGACAGTAAATGATATATCCCTTGTAAGGGCGTTATATCCACTATGTGCTGATATGTCCACCCACAGATTCTTGTATTTCCTCATCAGTTGTAAGACCGCACCTTCCTCCTTTATATGCCCTGATGGATAACCAGTCCTTTTATCACTCGGAACTTCCTTTGCTATCTCTGCCCAGAATGTAGGACCGTGTCCTATAAATACGGTGTCAGGACACAACTTGAGAGCATTTTCCAATTTAGGCAGTCCATAACCATCCCTTAAACCATAACCGTATTCACTATCCGCCATATCAAATAAGACAGGAAAACCAAACTCCGCCGCCTGTCTGTAAAGGTTTATACACCTTTCATCGTCAAAGTCCATTTTAGGAAGAAGTTCTCCAATTCCTTTGCAGCCCCTGTCTTTATATTCCTTCAATAGTGGCTTGAAATCTGTTACAGGACTGTTTTTATAACGCGGGTCTATAAGGCAGAACGGGATTAATCTATCAGGATATTCAGTGCAGGATTTAATAACATCCTCTGTATCACATTCAAGGTATCCACCTTCAGGGTTTTCACTTAAAGGAAGTACACAGGTAATATCTATACCCCACCTGTCCATCTTTGATATGAGGTTTGCCACATCTATAAATTCCTTTCTGTCCTCTACTATTCTGCCTATGTGTCCGTGGATGTCTATCACCATATATTATCCGTTTTTTATTTTTATTCTGTATCTGTAATAATCAGCAAGCATCCACCTGTTATTCTCATGACCCCTTTCAGCATACCTTGTCAGAAACAATACAATATCCCCATTTTCCCTGTCCTGATATATCCTGAAATTTGAAAGTTGTAACTCCGGTGGCTCACCAGGTTGCCGCCTGTCTATTACTCTTATGCTATCCCTCTTAATCACAAAGTTTTCCTCATCTATCTCCGCAATAATAAGTGGTGTTCTTGGCCAGTTACCATTGGCTCTAACGCCATCTATACACAAATTCCCTATCCAGTAGACCTTCCCATCCTTTATTGAGCTGAATAATATTGAACCTGTGGAACTGGACTCTATCGGTTCACCTTTATCACAACCAAGTGGAACAGGTTCTGTCCATGTTCTCCCGTTGTCATAACTGAATATATCCACGAAGTCATCATACCCGTCAGAGTAGTCCTCTCTGGAATACCTGTGAATTAAAATTGGCTTGTCTTTTGATATATAGGTGGCAAAACAGGGCATCACAGGTCGCTCTTTCTCATCATAAACCAGAAACTTCTCCCTCTTTACTTCTATTTCAATAAGTATTTCCCTTATTTTAACAGGATATTTGAGTTTAAAAAAACAACGATGTCAAATTTATTTTTGCCGGGTTAAAAACTAATACAATTTCTTGAGAAGTTTTTCTTTTTCTACGGGCGATATCTTCATCTTCCTTACAACTTCTCTGAAGAAGAGAATTGTTCTATCATATGTGTTTCTATCAACAGGGTAGGGGGTGCCATCTTTACCGCCATGAGCGAAGGAGTATCTTGCAGGGTCTCTGTAAGATGCAGGTGCTCCATATATCACCTCTGCCACCAAACTTAATGCCCTTACCGTTTTTGGTCCAACACCTGCTATAGATACTAATCTTTCATAATTTTCTGGTCTCTTCTGGTAAACAGTCCATAAAATCTTCTCAAGATATCTGTTGTATAAAAATTCTTCATTCAGAACAGGATGTGTCTTAAACTCTGTATTTTTGAGTTCCAAAAATATTGTCTCATCCTCTCCTGCCTTAACAGCGACCATTTTTGATAGATTACTTGAGTGTTTCCTGAGTATCTGTAAGTCCCTTATCAGTTCAATGTAGGAAGTGGTGGCAATCTCTGTGGATGTCTTTCTGTTTTCTTCACTCTCTTTTGCAGTCATATTTAGACAGGGAACCTTTATCTGTGCTGATATGCCTGAGTGTGGCTCACACACAATATCCTTTATATTTTTTGAGAACCAGTGGTATCTTCTGGCTGTGGAGTTTTCTGTATTCATTCCCTGCTGGACTACTGTCCAGACACCGTTTCTGGAGAAGAAGAATGTATGGTGGTATATGTTGTATCCATCCTGAACAAGGGAATTATCTATTTTTGCTGCCATCTTTGAGTTATAAACAAGGTTATTTACACTTTCCTCTGGAAGTGAGGTATGCTCTCCCCATCTCTGTATCTCATCAGGTGTTTTAAGGGATGTTTTACCTTTCCCACCGCATATAAAGATACCAAGTTCTTTCTCCCTGCCCCTGATACTCTCTTTCAGTGCAGCGGTGAGTATTGTGGTAAGTCCTGATGCGTTCCAGTCAAACGCAAGAACAGTCCCTAATGACTGAAACCACACAGGGTCTGAAACCCTTTCTATAAATTCATCTGGCCCATACTCCTCAACGATAACATCAACCATACTCATCCCAAGTTTCACCATTCTTTCAAAGAGCCATCTGGGGCACTTCCCCGTATCCAGTGTAAATGTGGCAATTCCTCTTCTTATCATCTATTGTTAACTCCTTTACCGTCTATTACAATAAGTGCGTGGTAGTCCTGATATAGTACGTAGTCCTTTTTCCCCAGCCCTTTTTCAAAAAGTTCTTGAAGGTGTCTGTATGAAAAATTATCTGTCAGATTGAATTTCCTGACAAGCCGTCTTGTATATTCGTCTATAACAAAAAATGGCTTTTCAAAGGCATAAAGGAGTATATCATCCGCTGTTTCTTCTCCTATACCATTGAGTGAAAGCAATTTTTCCCGTAGGATATCATCAGATAATTTCTGTGCTTTTTCCACACCACCACATTCATTTTCAATGAAATTACATAGTGCTTTTAATCTCTTTGCCTTGATTTTATAAAATCCGGATGGTCTTATAAGTGTCTGAATTTTTTCTTCTGGAGTGGAAGCAATTTTTTTTATGGAAAGTAGTCCTGCCGCTTTAAGATTTGAGATAGCATAACATACATTCTTCCAGTTTGCCCTCTGGGTAAGAATTGACTCTATAATAACCTGTTCCTTCTCTTTCTCTGTTTTAGGCCTTTTACACCAGAGTTTCCATTGTCCTTCAGGTTTACCATATTGTTTTTTAAGGGCTTTATAGATTTTATATACATCATTTCTTAATTTCATGAGCAATTATTATCGCCTCTGCCACCTCTTTCATACTTTTTCTGTTATCCATACTGAACTTCCTCAACTTGTTATATGCCTCTTCTTCTGTCAGGTTCTCTTCTTTCATCAATATACCTTTTGCTTTTTCTATCTTTTTCCGTGTCTCTATCTCTTCTTCCAGCACTTTTGTTTTTACCATAAGTTCTGTGTTTTCAATAATGATTGCTGACTGATTTGCTATGGATGTGAGTATTTCTATCTCTCTTTCGGTAAAATGGTGAGGTCTGGCTGTATAGATATTCAGTACCCCTATAACTTTTCCCTTTACATTCATAGGAACAGCAAGCATTGAAACGAGCCCTTCTTTTACAGCTATATCCCTGTATTTGTACTCGGGTTCTTCCCTTACATCAGGAATAATAAGGGGTTTTCCTGTCTGCACAACCTTTCCTGCTATACCTTCTCCTATCTTTAATGGGGGCTTTTTAAGATATTCATCACTCATTGCCTGTGTTGCGCGAATTTTAATTAGATCGTCCTTTTCATCCACCAGCATTATTGAACATATCTTTGAACCGGTAACCTCTGCGGTGACATTTACAATAAGTTTCAGTATATCCTCAATATACATATCAGAGGTTATAGCCCTGCTTATCTCGTATATTGCCTTTATGTCGTAATCCTTATCTTTTTTAGAAGATGACTTTTTTGTGGTGCCCATAGATTTCCTTTTTTTATTTAGAGTTTAACAATAGTATATCAAATTCTTAAAATCTTTCAATAATATTGATAGAATGAATGATAGTTTAGGGTGTATATTATTTGTAATTTAAAATCTGTATTTAAATAATCCCTGATTTATTCCCGCTTCTTTCATCTTTTTTTCAAGAAGGTTAATAAGGGACTGTTTTCTTTTTATCCAGTCAGGGGCAACAAGCATTTCAGGAGGGCAGTCAGCAGTTAATCTCTGAATCACAGTTTCTTCCCATAGATGTCCAATAAATTTTGCTGTTATCTTGATATATTCTTCAAGTGTTAGGGGTTTATAAAGCCCTTTAACAAACATCTCTTCAAGTTTAGTTCCCTTTACTATATAAAGTGGATGGATTTTTATTCCATCAAGTTTTAACCTGCCACACTCCTTTGCTGTCTCTAAAATTTCGTTTTCTGTCTCTTCAGGCAGTCCTATAACAATATGTGAGCATATCTTTATGCCTTTCCCTGCTGTCATCTCTACTGCTTTTAGAAAGTCCTCGTATGTATGGTTTCTGTTAATCAATTTGAGGGTTTTGTTGTGTATGGACTGTAGCCCATACTCTATCCAGACCTCATATTTCTCTGTATAACTCTGGATAAGTGAAATCTTTTCTTCGTCAACACAGTCAGGCCTTGTTCCTATGGAAATTCCTACCACATCCGGGAAATTTTTTACTGTATCGTACTTTTCTTTCAAGGTATTGACAGGTGCATAGGTATTTGAATATGGCTGAAAATAGACAATGAATTTTTCTGCTCTGTACCTTTCTCTGCCGTATCTTATTCCTTCTTCAATCTGTTGTTCAAGAGGGATATTTTTATTCCTTAGAGGCGGGCTGAATGAATAGTTATCGCAGAATATACATCCATTTCCACTTAATGTTCCGTCAATATTGGGACAGGAAAAACCAGCGTCAACGGTAATCTTATGAACACGGCAGCCGAACCGTTTTTTCAGATAATCAGAGAATTTATAATAGGGGGACATTTTTGTAATAAGTCAAAAGTAAAAAGTAATAACTAATAAGTAAAAAGTTAAAAGTAATAAGTAATAACTAATAACTAATAAGTCAAAAGTCAAAAGTAATAAGTCAAAAGTAAGGTAGTATAAAATAAATTGTGTAAATTTGTTTTTAAAAATAAAATAAGGGTGTTCCCAAAACAATCTCAGTGGGATGTTCCCACTGAGAAACCATTAAGAAAGGAGGAACA
>Ga0116166_1000972_pt1 | contig 26767 bp, 18 predicted proteins | sample AD_JPNMR2_MetaG_FD_89884 | JGI IMG/M metagenome (GOLD analysis project Ga0116166, IMG submission 89884) | Active sludge microbial communities of municipal wastewater-treating anaerobic digesters from Japan - AD_JPNMR2_MetaG | ecosystem: Engineered > Bioreactor > Anaerobic > Digestate | place...
ACCTAGGTCCGCCCCTACAGTGGGAGTGAGAGTGAGAGTGAGAGTGGGGGGGGGTTGAAACCAGGGCGGACACCTAGGTCCGCCCCTACACCGGAGCACTGGTGGACGGTGGATCAGGAGGGCCGTTGCAATCTGGGCGGACACCTCGGTCCGCGCCTACAGTTGGACCCCAAGGCTGCTGTCCGGCGGCCCCTTGAAGGGGCGTGGACGGAAGAGGCAGGTGGTTGGGGATTGGAAAGGTTAACTCTCACCCCGGCCCTTCTCCGGGGGGAGAGGAGGGGATGTGTTGGAAGCCTGGGCCGGGGGGCGCGACGGGGATCGCCGGATTGGAAAAAAATCCAGCGAGCCATATTGGATGAGAAGGTCCGGTGTGGCGTACAGGAATATAATTCTGTGGATCGCAGGCCATTTATCTTTTAATCGATCTTGAGACCAGGCCGGGGCCTGTGTGGACAGGCCCCGGCCTTCAGGTCATCCAGTGGAAAGCGCGGGAGGCGGTTGTCTCAATCCAGCGGCTTGATCCAGATGTTCCGGTACGAGACCGGGTTGGTGTGATCTTGCAGGAGAATCTGGCCGGTGGGAGCTTCCCGGCCGTCCAGGCCCCCGGGGGTGGGATGTTTCAAGGTCACCTGGTCGTGGATGATGATGCCGTTGTGTTTCACGGTGATTTCGGCATCCTTCACCTTCTTGCCGTTCGGGTCGAACTTGGGTCCCCGGAAGGTGATGTCATACGTTTGCCATTCTTCCGGGGGGAGGCAGGCATTCACCAGCGGGGTGGCTTGTTGGTAGATCCCCCCGCAGCGGTTGTTGGCCGGTTCATCGGCGAAGCTGTCGAGCACTTGGATCTCATAGCGCCCCAGGATATACACTCCACTGTTGCCGCGTCCTTGATCGCGTTCGTAGGGCATGTAGGGGGTTTTGAATTCCACATGATACTCCCCATCGCCGAAGGCCTGCTTGGTCCAGATGGAGGAGAATTCCGCCCGTAATGAGCCGTCCCCTTGCAGGATCCAGCGGGGCATCACGTTCCAGTGTTTGTCGATGGTTTCTTGCGTGCCATCCATCAGCACGATCGCGCCCTCAGGCGGTTTCATGCCCAGGGTGGGGGATTGGATCAACACGCGCTGCAGTTCGAATTTCGCTTCGGTGGAGGCACTTTTGAAAGAACCCGCGAACACGCCCTTGGATATGTCGCCGGAAACGGTAAATGATCCGCCGAGCGCCGCGCCGAGATCCACCGGGCCTTCGAAATGGGTGATGCCCCGGGCCGTTTTGCCGCGCACCTCGGTTCGCGTTTCCTGGCCGTCCTTGGGGGCCACGTAGAGGACCGCGCGGTAGGTATCCCCTCCTTCGCCCACGACCTGCGCCCGCAAGGTCCGGTCTTCCCAGATGCCGCGAAAGCCTCCCTGGTAATTGCCGTACACGGGAGCGGGTTGCGGCTGCGCCAGGAGGCTTCCAACGGCGGTTACCATCCATGCGAGAAAGAGAAGGCTTCGTTTCATTTGTTTGACTCCTTTGGGGATGATGACAGGTTGTCTCCCTGGGAAAAGCCGATAGCCGGTCTTTTCACGAGGTGGAAAAACTATACCAGAGGGCGGCGTATCCGTCATGGTCTGGCCAAAAGCGGGTGGAATAAAACCGGAAGGTCAGGGGGAATGAAGAGGCCCGCCCCCACCCCGGCCGTTTTCGACGAATCCCCGCCTGAGTTCCCCCAAGAATTAACCAGTTCCTTCTCCATGGCGCGTCACGGAACTTCTTGCCGCCGCGCCCGGCGGAAGGACGGTCCGAAGAACGATGGCGCGCCCTTACGCCCTAAACGCCTAAAACGTGTTCAGGCAACGTTTTTCTCCTCTTAGTCCATTTAGGGCGTTCCTATGAACCAGGACATGGAGAAACATTCTTAGTTCAAAACATTGAAACAAAAAAATCCCGATTTCTCCGCCAGGAAGGGATTCGGGCAGGCGATCAACCGCACGCCGGGATAGCCGGGGCAGTGGATTCCGGCCGGATGTCACTCGATCTCCGGCGACAGGAACAAGGCGGGAAATACTGGCGTAACGTGATCGGTTGCTTCAGGCCGCCGATTACGTATCCCACGCCTCCTTTCAAGATCTGTTCCATGCGTTCTTGCACCCAGATCCGCCCCGCTTCGGTCCCCTCCCCGGGCAGCGCGTGGGCCGCTGCCCACAAGTAACCAGGGCGGCCAAGCCGAGGGGAAGCCGCTTCCGGAATATGACTGCCGCCATTGGCACCCCGTCTTGACCAGATACAAGATGGCATTGATCATGATGCGGAGGGGGTGTTTGCGCCGGTTGCCATACCCGTTGGTCTATTCGAGCAACGGACGGATGGCTTCTCATTGGGCATCGGTCAAATCGCTGGGATAATTCATGGCTGGTTCCCTCAATCCCGATAAGATTATGAATTACAGGCATTTAGCTAAAATTATACTGCCTGTTATTCTTGAAGACAAGTTCTTAGTCAAGATATTTTTGGAATCCGAGATCCACGGGATGTATTCAAGACGACGCGGCGAAAAGTACAAATGATCCTACACTGTTCTATATGTTGCAGCGCCGGTGTCACGCCCGGAGCTGCATAGTGTGCAGACATGATTTCCGCACTGCCATCCAATGACTTTTTGACGCACGGTCATTCAATACAGCACAAAATCTCTCACCTCGGTTTGGAGATGATCCAGGTCGACGCTGCGCCCTTGCGGGGTGAAGCCAGCGATGTCGCCTTCGAGCTGATCCAAGGCAAGCGGCAGGTTGCCCGATGCACCGGGCGTGGGTTTGAACCGCAGCCACAACAGCCGCTTTGCGCCCGTGACCGGTTCCGCGCCCAGGCCCGCTGTCTCAAGCGGATGAGAAAAAAGTCGATACTTTTTTAAAATATTTTATTGACAGTAGAAATCATTGTGTTATTATAGTTATGGAAAATTTCCGTCATATGGATTTCTGACAAAATAGATCGACTTATTGTATTAGTACGTAATTATAAATATTCAGAATGGCCGTCGTCGCCGAACGAATCCGATTCACCCCTCCTCGGGGGTACATGAGTCGATTGGAAGAGGGGGGAAGTTTGGAATTGATCCGCGCTCGAAAATCGTGCAGACCGTGGTTGAGTTTATTCCGCGTTGCCCGATTCTCCCTAAAACGCATGGAGTGACGCACCCCTGCCAGGGTGAAAATTGAGCCGAGCACGCGAATGACAACCGTTGACCGGGGGGAGGGGTAAGATGGAAGACAAAAAGGAATTGGACATGATCATGCCTCTTTCGTTCTTGTATGGCGAATGCGTTGGATTCGTAAGTAGGATTGCTTGAAAGGAGGTTGGAAAATGAAAATCCCGAAAATACTTCTTATACCTAAAATCGAAGATGAAAATAATTCATTCAAATTAGGATTCAAATATGCCTCTCCAGAAATCGGAAAAAGATTTTTTTTGGGGGGGGACCCATCATGGATACAAGAAGAGGTTGAAATCACCTGTGATGAATGCCAGAAGCCCATGACTTTTTATGGTCAGTTGGATTCAATAAATGATGATATTATTATTGGTGACTGTGGCCTCATTTATGTGTTTATTTGCTTTGAATGCCTTACATCGAAATCGATTGTGCAATCATATTAGACAAGGGGGCGTGGTTTAATGAAGGGTATAAAACATATAACCATTTTTGCCTTTTTGCTATTTTTTATTAACATACTTTCAGTTAATAAAACTTATAGTTGGTCATTAATAAATAATAATTTTACATCCTTTACCACTATAGCCAGTAATGGCATTGAATCCCATCATATTTTTCCACAACAATTTGCTCTATATTTTGAAAATCATGGCATAGATATAAATTGTTACTGCATACCACTTGCACAAAACGAACATATAAAATTACATCACGATATCCGTTATGTTCCTTATTGTTTCAATTACAACGATTCCTGGGAAGCTTTTATAAAAACCAACCCAAAGACAACCCAGTATCACATATTTGGATTTGCGACAAACCTTTTGTGTCAATTTGGTATAAAATCAATCAGATTACATAATTATCGAGATACTAAGCCTAATGGGAAAACATTCCCACCAGAATTGATCAAAGAGGATTTAGTTACGCGATTGAAAAATATAGGTAATAGCCCTCGAATTGCGGCGGCATCATCTGTACTTAAGAAAATGGCTGTACCAATAGCCACTGTTTATTTGGCTTATCAAGTTTATGAGATATTTGAGAATCTCGATGATAATTTTTCAAACGATGAATACGTCAGAAAATCATATGATATCTTATTGGAATCAATTATAATCAATGATGAAGGCGATGAAGACAAGGCAGTGCACAAAATTGGAGAAGCGTACTTTTTCCTTGGTTATGCATATTTTCATAAATATGTTGAATACAAGACGCAATTTACAAAGGAAATAACAGATTATTTTTCTTCGCAAAGCGACAGATACCGTAAACAAGCACAAGATTTTTTTAAGAAATCATTACAATTGAATGAAGATATTCCCTATTCACATTTTTATTATGCTAAATTAATGTCACTAAATGATAGTAAATACGAGGCCAGGAAGTATTTCGAAAAATCAATTGAATTATTCAGAAAGGAGGATAACAAAGAATTTATTGAATTAGCAAACCAGGAATTGGCACAACTGAACTAAATTACATTATGATGAAGGGATGAATTAAAAATGAACACAAAAAAGATAGCACTAATTCTGATTGTAGCAATAGTAAATTATTCATTTTGCGGCACTTTGATATTGAATGCAAAAGAACCAAACTATGACACAAAAAAGTTCACCGAAATAAAGCATGTTTTCATTGAGGACTTGAAGAAAACAAGTGATGACGCTAAGAAGCCTTTTTACAAACGGCACGCATACAAGATTATAGGTGGGATTATTGCTATCAGTATAATTGCATGGAAAATATACAGTGGAAGCGGTGGGAATGATTCCGGTCCTGTCGATTCGGGCTTATCAACAGGAACAAATATAGCAGCAGTTGGCGCAGCAGGCATTGCTGGGATTGGGATCGGAATAATTGGAAAAAGTTTATATGATAAAATATACGCAAAAGGCGGGCTTACAAATGCCGAAATAGAAAATGTAGATAAGGCAATTAATGATGAGGCAATACATGTAATGAATAATTCAAAAGATGATAAAGAAATTTATGAAAAAATGATGAATATTGCTTGCAATGTTATTATTGATGAAAAAGATGAATCGGGAGCAAAAAAGTAAATAATTAGTATCTCTCCCCCTCCCTCACTCCTCCCCCCCGCCTCCACATCCCCCCCCCGCATCCACGGTATGAAACCGGCCCGGTTCCTGGCGGGCGAGGGGGAGGAAGCCTTGCGGCCGCGCGCGCGGCGGACGGGCTTGGCGTTTGGGAGAGGCAATCCGTGGTACCGGGTCAGGCGGCGGGTCTATTTCCGCTTCACCGCGGCCACCGGCTACCCCCTGGAGGAGGGGAAAAGCAGTCCATAAAGCCTTGCCGCCTTCTTCCCAGTCCCCTGGGGGCAGGAGAGGTTTGTGCATAAAGCCAATAGGTGGGGAAATCCGGCGGGACTTCCGCAGGAAATTCGACCGAAATCCGAGGCCGGTACTCTGGGAATAATGCCACCATGGACAAAATCCGGTTCATCACGATCATTTTTCGCGATGTAAGTTTTGTCGTGATTTTTTGGGGAATCTTAGTTCACGAATTCAGGATAATATTATTGTGAGGGATATTTTTCCTTTTTGAATCAAACAAAGAATCTTGTATTCCTTTGCCGTTCTTTATCTGTAAGGCTTTTATGATGGTTCGCGGATAGATCCGTTCATGGACATGCAGGGAGACCGTGGGAATCTCAAATGAGGTATGTTCCTTCTTTCCCGCCCAAATCAGTGTGGGAGACAGATGCGGATCGTGAAGGACTTGTAGAGGGTCCATCTGTGGATCGAACTGGTAGGTCTTCTTCCCCACGTCGGGATCGGTTGCGGGAGTCACCCGCCCCACGGGGATTGTTCAACCGCTTCTTTTTTTCGTGGGTATAGTGTTCGATTTTCCGTTTCGAGGATGCGGAAACGGCGTTATTCTTGGCGCGAGCCATGGTTCACCTCTCCAGGCGCGATACCGGCGGGCTTCCGGCATAGAATCACAAAAAACGAAGAACCAATTCCCCCAAGGCCACAATAAAATTAAATTTCCCGTGAGGAAAAGTAAAAGCCACTCCGACCGAAAGGGGGAATATGAGGATATCGAACAAGAGCAGAACATGGGGCTGACAACCGGCGTGAATCCATCCATTATCCCGTTTCCGTATTCGCCCATGGGAATCCTGTAGCGAACGGCGGGATTTCATGTGGATCGAAGGGAACTAATCCTATATATGTCCCGGCCTGAAATATAATATATGTCCCGGCCTGAAATATAATATATGTCCCGGCCTAAAAAAAGGTACCGCCCAAGGAATGCTCGCCCCTGGGCGGCCTGCCCTTCCGTGGAGACCATATGGCCTACGCGACGGTTCGCTTACCGGCCCAATACTCGACCAATCGCATCCAGCCGCGAACAGAGGCGTTGAATTTTGCGATGCTCCTCTTCTGATCCGCGCGTAACGTAGGCAACCACGCCCGTTCCCATTCCAGGAACGCAGCCCAAACGCTCTGGCCTTCCCACCGTTTACCCATTTACCGGCGCAGGGGGGAATCCGGCCCATCCAGCATGCCGGACAACTCTACCCATGACCCTGCCTCTGGCTTCGGACTCGTCAACCGATCCTCCAGCATTTTTACGACTTCGTTCATGATAAAATCCCTTCCTTGATGGGAATGACCACCCGGCCTGGGCGGTTAATTGGTACGGCAATGGGAGGGAATGGGAAACCGGGGAAAGAGGCTTTTTTCGTTCGATTGCTAGCACCCTGCTAGCACCGGGGATTTTTATAAGATTGGAACCAGTAACGTAAGTTAAACGGATTCAACTACTGGGGAGGCAGGGCTCGAACCTGCAGCCTTCTGATCCAGAGTCAGACGTCTTGCCAATTCGACCACTCCCCATGGTTCTCTTTCCCGATAGTTGTAGCCGATTCCCCGCGCGCCGTCAAGCCGTTTTCTTTAATTCTCTCTTTCTTTCGTGTTATTCGGCAAGCGGGGGAGAGCCCGGAGGTTTTCACCTTTTTCAAATCTGGGATTCAACCCATATCCCACACTGTACACCGCCCCCCCGGGGGAGAGCCCGGCCGTCTTCACCTTTTTCAAATCCGTCAAGTGTCGTACAGTACCGGTTTTGAGGTGGGACGCGTTTCCGAGCCGTGAATGGAGATCCCTCCCCAGCGGGGTTTCTGAAGGACAAGCCCTATCCCGGCCGGGTGGCTGGTGTCGAGGGCCGGGTTGTGGAGCGGTTCGAGGCAGTGAAAACGGATATGAAATCAACGATTTTTCATCTTCTGGCTGGTTTGGGATTGATTGGGGCCGTAATTTGGGTTTATGGCGGTTCCTTACAGGCCGGTTTTGTGGGGGATGATTACTATTTTCTCGAAGCCAGCGATTCGTTGTCCAAAGTGGGCCGGTCGTTCACCGGGGATTGGTTTTGGCACGACACCGATATCACACAAGCCCGGTATTACCGCCCGTTGCAGATCCTCATGACTTATATTGAATCCCAATGGTTATGGGGGGAGACGGCGTGGGGATTTCATTTGGATTTGCTCCTGATCCACATTGCCGTTTCCCTGCTTGTCGTTCCGTTCTTTTATTTATTGGCGGGATCTGTTTCCCAAACCTGTCACCCGTACGCGGCGTGGGCGGCCGCTTATCTATTCGCGCTCCATCCGCGGCATGCCGAGCCGGTCTGCATGATCAACGGCCGGACGGACAGTTTGTGCGGCCTTTTTTTCTTGGCCGCGCTGGTGGCGTATTTTCTATGGCGGCGGGGCGGGCCGCGCGCTTGGCGGTGGATCTCATGGGGGGCCTTCGCGTGCGCGTTGTTATCGAAGGAAATGGCCGTGACGTTACCCGCCGTGTTGTGGCTGCATGAGGGAGTGGCGTGGGTCCGGGGCCGGAGGGCTGGTCAAGGCCAGCCTCTGGCTACCCATCTCGGGGCGGCGGCCGGTCATTGGCTGGTGTTGCTTGTACTCTTCGGCGTGGTACGGACCTGGGCGTTGGGGGGGTATCTGATCGGTAAGACCAGTTACATCCAGCATTTCATATCCCTGGAGATCTACCTTTTATCGAGTTTGAAGTTATTGGCGGCGCTGGTGCTTCCCTTTGAAGGATTTCTGGAGTGGTTTGGATCGTTCATGCCCGCGTATGCGTATATCTATGGCGTGCCGCTTTGGATTTTTACCGCGCTGGGATTTGTGTATTGCGTCGCGCGAGGAAAGATCCTGGGGGTGTGGATACTTACCCTTTGGGTGATCTGCGCGTTGCCGATTCTGACTGAAATCAGTGATTTTCAAACGACCTTATCTGACCGCTATTTATATATTCCATCGCTGGGGGCGGTTTTGGGGGCCGGGTGGTTGATCGGAGAAAGCCAGGCGTATCGCGCCGGGCGGTGGGTGGCGGGTCTGCTGATGACCGGGTGGCTGGGTGCTTCGGCGGGGCAAATCCAGATCTACACGGCCCAATGGCGGTTGGTGGGAGAGGCGGCCGCGTCGCTGGTTCAGCAGATCAACGCCCTCGACGCGGTCCGGCCCGCGGGAGAGCCATTTTGTTTTCTTTCTCTCCCCAGTTTGTACGAAGGCAAGCCGATACTCAACACGGGATTCGAGAAATATTGGAATGCCCAGTTGGCCCAACAAGGCAAAATCCCCCGGTTTCGGACTCCCTTCTTGTTTCTGGAGTTGAACCGGCCTCCCGCTCAGGTCCGCACTGCGACGCAATGGGCAGGGCCGCGCGTATCCCATCGTGTGGAAGGCGGGTATTTTCGGATGCCCTACCGGACGGATTCCCGCGCGCTCGAGTTGCTCAATCCGCCGGGGGATTTTCCCGTCGAATGGTGCGAGTTCCTCACCCATCCCTTGCCGTTTCCCATGTTGTTGTTGGCGGTTGATCAAGGCCGTGTGGTTCCCGTTTCGCGGCCGGTGGGAGTCTTATACGCGGCGCAAGGCGCGGGTGGAGAGGGCTGGATCGAACCTTTCCCGGCGGGGCCCCAGCGGGCCGAGCCGTTTCCCGCCGTGCCTCTTCCCATGATCCAATCCGCCCAGCTCGATCCTGGGCGGGGGATTCATCTCTCCAGCGGGGATATCAATGGAGACCGCCAGGAGGACCTGGTGATTTCATTTGGACCGACCGAAAAGGAAATTCCTTTCCCGGGAATCATATATATTTTGGATGGGCTGACACGCAGTATCCTCGGTCATCCCTTTTCTCCCTTTCCCCGCGAACATCCCGGCGCCGCGGCCAATCCCTACGGCGAGGTCTATACCGCGGTGGGACGCTTCATTCCGGGGCGGGAGCAAACGCAGATCGCCTGCGCGCAAGGCGCCGGGGGTAAACAAATCGTCCGGTTGTACGAATACACCGGGCAGGAGGCTCCCAAGGGGTTTCAGTTATTGGGGCAATTCGACGCGTTTGAAATACCCTACCGGCCTCTGAATCCCGAGGGTGGAATCACGCTCAGCGCGGGGGACCTGGACGGGGATGGATATGATGAATTGATCACAGGGCAAACCCAACACATTTTTCGCAGTCCGCTGATCCAGGTGATCACGTTCGGGCCGGCGGTGGGAGAGGAAGCATTCACCCTCCGCGCTATCTCCCCGGCCTATCCGGTATTCGGCGAGGAACCCCGGATATGGTCTGAAGGGGTGCATCATGCCGTGGGCGATGTCAATGGCGATGGGATTCCTGAAATCGTCGTATCCCCCTTAGTGGGCATCCAACGGATAGGAAACATCGAGGGCCCGCCAGCCTGGTTCCGGATTCTTCGCGCCCATGTTGAAGAAGGACGGATCATCGGGTTCTCGAGATTGGATGATGTGGAATGGATGCCTTCCGATTCCCAAACGGCGTGCATCCAAACCGTCGCGTGTGGGAATCTGGATCTCGATCCCGCGGATGAAGTGGTGGTGGGGGTTCTCTGGCAGGGAAAAGCGGAGGGGATGGATGCCCGATCCCTCGAATATCTACCCCTCTTTGCCGATCGCGCGTTGGGGGTGGCGGCGATCGATCTGCAATGGCGTGAGGATAACCGGGTCGAGTTTTGTGACTCCGCGTTTTCCACGCCACCGGCGCTCCGGAGTCCCAGGTGGTTGGGACTCAAGGACCAATGGCTATCCGTAACGATTTTGACGAATCAAGGATATTGAATCAACGATGTGAAAAAAAATGCCTGCCAAAGTTTGGGGAGGTTGGCAGGCAGCGAAATGGGGAGAATGGGATGTAAAATCTTTGCTAATTGTGGAAGCAGGAGTCGTGCCAAGTTGTTAATTCCAGATCCATTCGATGGCGAAAAAGGGGGTGATTATAAATATCATCCTGAATTATAATGAGTTATGAGGAAGAGGGGAACTGGGTTTATCGGGTTCTTCTCCAGGAGAAGGAGCCAAGCGATCCGCTGCAGCGGCGAGAGGGGGGTGGGGAGTGTATCAATTTGGGATCGTCCCGTCTCAGATTCAGAAAAAAGTGGTTCGAATAAATTTCGCGCCAAATTCGTCTAACGTCTTGAAATTTAACCAAAATAACGTAAATTACTTTATGATTAGCGCTTGGACGCGGTGGTATAATTTTTGGGTATACTGTTGGAGATCCATTGACTTCTGCTATTCAGAAGGAGAAATAAGGAGAAACGAGTCATGAAAGGCGCCACATTTTTGGTCGTATGTGCTTCGTTTTGTCTCTTTGGGCTGCTGGCGGTGACGAATACGGGTTCTGCCGTGTTGAATGAGGGGCCTACCGGCATCTGGTCCTGTTGGCCTCAAACCCGCTATATCAAAGCCGATATGGCCGTGGTGACACACCCGGACATTTTCAAATGGAAGTTCGCGCAACGCGGCGAGAAAACCGTGGAAAAACCTACCACGCCTCCTGAAACCCCTCCTACCACCCCCGATTTAACCCGGGAACCGGAAAAGGGAGTGCCCAAGCCGTTGCCGGAAAAAGTCGTGTATTTCGATTACGATAAAGCGCTCTTGAAACCGGAGGGGAAAGCCGCCATTCAGAGAAATGTTCAATTCTTGAAAGAAAATCCCAAGTACACCGTGTTGATTGAAGGGCACTGCGACGAGCGGGGGACACCCGAATACAACATCGCCCTGGGAGAACGCCGCGCCGAAGCGGTCAAGAGTTACATGATGGAATTGGGAATCGCCGGCGAGCGGATCACCACCAAATCCTGGGGGGAAGAACGGCCCGTGGATCCGGGGCATACGGAAGCGGCTTGGCGGTTGAACCGCCGGGCGGAGATGTTTTATTACGAATAAGTCAACGTCCGGATTGTCCGCAATGTGAATTGAAGTTGATGTAGACCGATGGTGTCGGAAGGCGGGATCGTGGAAGCCGGGTCCTGCCTTTTTTATTGGATCGTTTCCGTGTATTTTCTATAGTGGAAATCTTGTAATAACTTGCGATACTTCTGAATTGAACAAGCCAGCCATTGCGTTCTGTACGCGGACCAGCTCCTCTTCCTATTCCGGGTTCCGGCGGAACGCGGGGATCTCAAGATGGATAGGGTGATGAACACGTTTCCCGAAAAACACCTAACCGCGGGGATTGACGAAGATGTGATCTTATCGGCCATTGTGGAAGGCGCTACCGATGGCATCGCCCGGATCGATGCCCAGGGGGTGATCGTTTCTTGGACAACCGGCGCGGAACGTCTCCTTGGTTACAGCCGGGAAGAAATCGTCGGGCAGGAAATCTTCCGCATCGTCCCTCCCGATCTGCGGGAGACGGTGCGCGCCGGTTTGCGCCGTCAAGTCAAGGAAGGCGGGGTGTTCCATGAGGAAACAGTCCGGATGCATAAGAGAGGCAGACCGGTGCCGGTTTTGCTGACCCGTGTGCCGCTCAAGGACGCGGAGGGCCAAACGGTCGCATTTTTAGTAATTTTCAAGGACATTTCCGAGAAGAAAAAACTGCAGAAACAGGTGGAGACCCTGCAGCGCGACAATGCCATGGCCAAAGTCGCCGCCAAGGTCGCCCACGAAATCCGGAATCCCCTCGGCGTGTTGTTTTTAAAATCCGACCTGATGGTGGAGCGCTTGGAAATGGCCTTTGAATGCTGGGGCAAGGGTGATCCGGGTCAACACCGCGTGGTATTGGAGAAATATGTCAGCGACATCAAGCGTCAAATATCCCGCTTGGAGGAGATTGCCAACAACTACCTTCAAATCTCGAAAATCCGCATGAACGAGCGGGAAGACGTCGATCTTCATAAGTTCATGGAGGATCTGGAGGCGGAACTGCGGGAGCATCATTCCGCCGATGGGGTGACGTTTGTGTTTTCCATGGCCGGCGAACTTTCCACAGCTTACATCGATCCCCAACAATTCCAACGGGTTTTCGCCAACTTGGTGCGGAATTCCGTTGAAGCCATTCAACTTGCCCACATCCAAGACGGGCGGATCGAAATCCGGCTGGAACGAAATCCGGGTTACGTCGAATTTCTGGTCAGTGACAACGGTCCCGGCATCCCTGCCCAGATCCAGGAAACGATCTTCGATCCCTTCACCACCACGAAAAGCATCGGAACGGGCCTGGGGCTATATCTGGCGCGGGAGATTGTGGAGAATCACCAAGGGACGCTCACCATTGATTCGGCCGAGGGGGCCGGCACCCAGGTGCGGATCGTCATCCCTCTCGATGATTCGGAGACGGAGTGACGCAGAGGCATTGTGACCGTGGCGCGAACCATTTTGATCATCGATGATGACGCCACTTCCCGCGAAGTGGTGCGCGAGTCCTTGGAAGGCAAGGGCTTCGAGTTTTTAGAAGCCACGACGGGCGAGGAAGCGCTCGAATTGTTCTCCACGCACGATATCGATGTGGTCACCTGCGATATCATGCTTCCCGGCACGGACGGCATCGAGGTCTTGCGCCAGATCAAGGAGATCAAGCAGGATACCCAGGTTATCATGCTGACCGGCCTGAATGAGGTCGATACCGCCGTGGAAGCCATGCGGCTGGGGGCGCAGGATTATCTCACCAAGCCGATCCGGTTGAAGGAATTGCGGGTTGTGGTGGACCGGGCCATCGAGCAGAAACGCCTGGCGGAGGAGCGGGAAGAATGGCGCCGGCAGATCGCCCGGTATTCGGGCCGCCTGCTGGGGAAATCCCCTGCCATGCGGCGCATATTCCACGTGATCGAGCAAGTGGCCCCCACCCGCAGCACGGTGTTGATCACGGGCCAGACCGGTACCGGGAAGGACCAGGTGGCGCAGGAAATCCACGAACAAAGCCGCCGCAACGATAAACCGCTCATTAAAGTGGATTGCGCTTCCTTGCCCGAATCGCTCCTCGAATCCGAATTGTTCGGCCATGTCCGGGGATCTTTCACGGGGGCGATCAAGGACCGCAAGGGGCGTTTCGAACTGGCGGACGGGGGAACGATTTTTCTGAATGAAATCGGAGAGATGTCGGCCAGCGCCCAGCAACGCCTGTTGCGCTTTCTCCAGGATTCGGAGTTGGAGCGGGTGGGCAGCAGCACCACCATCCGGGTGGATGTCCGGGTGATCGCCGCCACGAACATCGATCTTCAGCAAAGCATCCAGGAAAAAAAGTTCCGGGAAGACCTGTATTACCGGTTGAAAGTCGTCCAGATCGCGATTCCCCCCCTCCACGAACGCCCCGAAGACATCCCAATTCTGGCACAAGCGTTCCTGAAACGATACAGTGAGGAGACCGGAAAAGAGTTGCGGGATTTCGCGCCGGAGGTCATGGACTTGTTTTTCAATTACCCGTGGCCCGGCAACGTGCGGGAACTGCAACATACGGTCGAGCACTCGGCGATCTTCGCCACGGGACCCATCGTGACGTTGAAGGAGCTTCCGGAGGAAATCATCCAGTATCGCGCCACCGCTGGGGAAAAACCGGGGGGAGAACCCTTCGATCCATCCAAACATATCGTGATACCAATCGGTTCGACCTTGGAAGACGCCGAGTTGGAGATCATTCGCCGAACGTTAGAGCTCGTGGATGGCAACAAGGAAGAAGCGGCGCGCATCCTCGGACTGTCCCGGAGTTCCCTGTACCGCCGGTTGCCGAAACTCACCCAAATGATGATGACCGGCCCCTGATCATTTCCCCCCTACAACTGGATTCACCTACTTTGGACCAGGTTGGCACGGAACCTGCATATTCATTCGCAAGGGTGAAAAAAACATGCTGGATATCCAAGATAAATCCCACCGGGTTATGCGTGATTTTTTGACTGGCAAAAGCATTCTCATCGTGGATGATGACGATGACTATGCTGAAGCGCTGGATGAAATTTTTTCCCTCCAGGGCTGCCGGGTGACTCGTCTTTGTGATCCCGTTTCCGCCGTCGGTTGCGCCCTGGCGCACGATTTCGACCTGATGATCGTCGATAAAAATATGCCCCGGCTTGATGGACTCGAATTCGCCACGCAAATCCGCCGTCAGAAACCTTCCTCGAAAATCGTATTGACCACCGCATGTCCCAACGAAGAATCCCGCAAAAGAAGCCGGGATATCGGCATCCGCTATTATTTGACCAAACCGTTCCGTAAAAACGACATCCTCGAAATCGCCTCGTTTCTGCTTCTCTAATCCCCCGACCGGCATCGATTGCGAAGATGCTTGATCCAGTCCGACCTCTTGCCGCCACCCTCCGAATCAATCGGGAACGATTTGTAAAATAATAATATAAACATAATTATTTATATATTAGGGGAATTCCCTATTTTTCCACTTCCCATCCAATCCGGGAGTGGTATACTGAAACCTGCCCGTCAAAGCCCAAGCAGGATTTTGCACAGTAGAGAATGGGATTGAATTGGAATGTTTCTCGAGGGCAAATCCCGGCAGGCAGGCTTCTATTTTCTGCCCTCTGATTATCCCGCTACGCTGTTCCGCCGCTGATACGTTTAGAGCCTTGGAAGGAGGTTGATCATGCAAGTTAAACCTCGAAAAACCCGTTTTATTCGGGATTTGAGCCAGGTTTCGTTTTTGAGTCAACAAGAAAGAGACCGGCTCAAACCGGTGACGGATAAATACGTATTTCGCGCCAATGATTATTACTTAGGGCTAATCGACGAGTCGGATCCGGAGGATCCCATCCGGAACTTGATCATTCCGCGGGAAGCCGAATTGTACGCGTGGGGCCGGCTGGATGCCAGCAATGAAGCGGCGTACACCAAGGCGCGGGGAGTGCAGCATAAATACCAATCCACGGTGTTGTTGTTGTGCAACGAAGTTTGCGGGGCCTATTGCCGGTACTGCTTCCGCAAACGCCTGTTCATGGACGATAACGACGAGGTTTCGCTGCGGGTGGATGAGGGGTTGGAATACATCAAGGAAAATCCCAGCGTGACCAACGTGTTGCTTACCGGTGGCGATCCCTTGCTCATGTCTCCGCGCCGCCTCGCCTCGATCCTGGAATCCCTCCGCCGCATTCCCCACGTGCAGATCATCCGCATCGGCAGCAAGATGCCGGCGTTCGATCCCTGGTGTATATTGGATCAACCCGAATTGCTGGATCTTTTCGAGCGGATCAGCCGGGCGGACAAGCGGTTGTACCTCATGGCCCATTTCGATCATCCCCGGGAGCTGACCGAACCGGCGGTGGAAGCCATCGAGCAGTGTATCCGGCGGGGGGTGATTTGCTGCAATCAGTGCCCGATCGTCAAGGGGGTGAACGACGACGCGGAAACCTTGTCATCTTTGTTCTCCATTCTTTCCTACATTGGATGTCCTCCCTATTACGTTTTCCAAGGACGGCCGGTCGAAGGCAACCTGCCTTACGAGGTGCCCATCGTCCGGGGTTTCCGGATCTTTCAGAACGCGTTGCGGTACACTTCCGGATTGGCCGCCCGCGCGCGGTTTGTGATGTCGCATGAAACGGGCAAAATCGAGATTGCCGGCGTGGATGATCAATACATCTACATGCGTTATCACCGGGCCGTGGATGAAGAAAACATCGGCCGGATGTTGATATTCCACCGGAACGATACCGCGTACTGGCTCGATCAACTCGATCCGGTGGACGAATTCCCTTGAAAAACCCCGGGAGCGGCGGGTGGTCTGGCGGATCGGATCCAGCGGGGGGGAAAGGCAGGCGGCCGCCGTGCCTCTCTTTCCCCCAGATGGATGGGATGGCCGAGGCTTACTTGATCCGCGGGCCTGATGCCGTTACCACCGGTTTGGACCCTGTTTCATTATCCCGGGCTGCCGCTGCGGAATCCCCTCAAACATGCTATATTTCCGCCCGATAATGGGGTGACCGGGTTATCCTGCGTGTCCATCCGCCGGGAGATAATTGGGGCTTGGCGCGGGTGATCCCGTCAGGGTCCGCCCACTTTCCGCCGGGCGGAGATCCCGGTTGTGAACCGGCCGGCGGCAATCCCGTTCCCGGGGCGGGATTAAACGGGGCTCGCTTTCCCGCCGCGCCGCGGACCGCCTGGAATCCGGCCGTTACTTCCCCCCTGGGGATGCGTTTTTCAAAAGCGGATTAACTCGAGGTTGGAGATCAGGCATGAAACGGTTGGTGGGCTTTCTCTTTTGCGGTTTGGGGGTTTGGCTGGCGTTCCCCCCGGAGACCCGGTCGCAAGGAGATTGGGCCGTCTATGAAACCTTTTCCCGCTACTCTCCTGCCGTCTTTGCCATCAACGTGGAAATCCCCAAGGAATACATTCTCCACCGTATGGAAGAATTGATGAACCAGTTCCGCGAGTTGCAGGAGAGTTCGTCGGAAATCATCGCCGGCGGATCGGATTCCGTACTCTCGCAGCAATTGTTCAGCAACTTGACGGTGCAGTGGCAGCGCAAACTGTTCGTGATGCAGAAGCAAATGCTGGCCAACAACCGGGTGCGGGGGGCCGGCTTCGCGATCGACCCCCATCACGTGGTGACGCTGGCCTCGATCGTCAAGAGCGCCACGCTGGGGGGAGAGATCACCATCGAAGACGATTTCCGCAAGGTGGCCAAAGCGCAACTGGTGGGGGTCGACGAGATGATGGGCGTCGCCGTGTTGCGGGTGAACGACGTGACGTTTTCCAGTTATGTGGATTTGAACCGGGTGGCGGACCAATTGCCCGTGGCGTCGTACATCATGACCATCCAACGTCCTTATGACTTGCCCGCCTCGCCGTTTTCGGGCATGATCGGCGGATATTACCGGAAGATGAATTTGTTCGAATACGAACGGTACATCCAGACCGATTTGCCCTTTTACCCCGGGAATGAAGGGTCGCCCGTTTTCAGCCCGTCGGGACAACTGATCGGCATGATCGCCACGGAATTCCACATCGGCAATTTTCCCGGCATCACCCTGGTCACGCCGGCGGAAATCGTCGTGGATTCGGCCCTTTCGCTCATCAAGACGGGCAAACGGGAATGCGGCTGGATACCAGGCATGGTCTTGAAACAGGATGAAGAAGGCGTTTTGATTGAAGAGTTGGACGCGAACAGCCTCGCGGCGGAATCCGGCCTGGCGGTGGGGGATTTGATCATCGGGGTGGGAGGCGAACGGGAAAGCCAATTGTGGAAAATTTATTACAAGATCCTCGATACCAAACCTCAGGATACCATCCGGCTCGAAGTGAAGCGCGGATCGCAACTGTATTTGTTCGATGTGCCCACATCCTCGCGTAAGCCCAGGTAGGTAATTTGTTCTGGCTCTCACGGTTTCTACTTATTCTCGGAGTATGGCTCCTTCCGGGCAGTGGAGCGGGGTGGGCCAAAAACCAGCCCCCGGTGAGTTGGTTCTCCCTGTTGGAGGAGATGATCACGCTGCCCACGGTTTACCGCCCGCCGGCCGGCTCCGCGGGGATGATCGCCCGTTCTCATCTGGACGGGAGGCATGGCGCGGAGGAGGGTTTTCTCCGGCAGGAGGGGGATTGGTATGTTATCGCGGATCTGCCGGGACCCGGGGCCATCCGCCGCATCTGGTCACCCAACCCGGCGGGCCGGATCCGGATATTTGTGGACGAGGCCGCCACGCCCCGGCTAGAAGTTCCCTTCCCGGATTTGTTCGGCGGCCAGATCAAGCCGTTCCAACGGCCTTTTATCCGCAGTTCGAGCCAGATCCCGGGATCCCATTGGTCGTATATTCCCATCCCTTACGCGAAACTCTGCCAGATCGCGTTAGAAAAATTGTGCGATTACCAAATAGAATATGAGACCTATCCTCCCGGGCAGGCGGTCCAACCGTTTGCTTACCCCTTTTCCAAGGAAGACAGCCGCAAGCTCAATGAAATCGTAAAATCCATCAAATCGACGCCCCAACCGCCCTACAAAGAGGGAAAAGACCTGAAAACCTATTCGGTGACCTATTCGCTGGCCGCGGGAGAACGCATCGTCCTTGCCACCTTCGCGGGACCGGCCGTTCTCCGGGGCCTGCAAATCCGCTGGCCGGACAGCCGGGTGGAAACCGGGCGCTGGATATGGTTATGCGGGTATTGGGATCAGGAATCTTCTCCCAGCCTATGTGTTCCCTTGCATGATTTTTTTGGGGGCTCCGCGCAGACCCTGGCGGCCGGACGGGATAAGCAAGGCTGGCGGCATTTCTACCTCCCCATGCCTTTCGCGCAAGAAGCCCGTTTCGAGCTCAAAAACAACTCGAACAATCAAACGTATAAAATAGAGGCCAAGTTCGCGGTCCAGACTGTCTCCACACTCCCATCGCCTCTCCGGACATTCCATGCCCTCTGGAAGCGGGATAACGAAACCCCGGTCCAAAACCTCAATTGGGACCCGGAGTCCGGGAGGCTTTTGGGGGACGGCAACGGAAATTTCGTGGTGCTCTCCGCCCAGGGGAGCGGGCATCTGGTCGGAATGGGGCTGCATGCCCTTCCCTTGCCGGAGAGCACGCTTTCTCTCATCGTGGATCAATCCTCGCGCCATTATCTCTGGCCCGGCGTGAATTTGCTGGGTTTTTTCGACCAGGCCAACAAGGCGCAATCCGTCAACTGGTTGTTCGCCGGGGGGACCGACAGCCGGTCCCTGGGCACTTCGCTGTTTCGCCTGTTTGTGCCGGCGCCGTTGGAATTCCATCATGATCTTCTGGTCTCTTTAGAACACGGCCCGGCCAACAGCCTCCGCGCCGATTACGCCAGCACGGCGTACTGGTATCAGGAAGAGCCTCATGCCGTGTATCCCTGGCCCCCGCCGGGTGGCGGAGCGCGCTTCCGTTCTTCCCCGCCGGCGCAACCTGTCCTGGAGTTCCATCCCGCCGGTGCGGCCGCTGTTCTTCCCCTGGAAGCGGAGCGCCTCCCGGCTGACAGCGTGGGCGGGATCTTCGATACCCAAGATATGCTGCCCTACGGGCCGGATTGGAGTGGAAACCAACAATTGCGCTTTGAAGCCTCGCAGCCGGGGGGCGAGTTAATTTTGGACATGCCGGAACCCGCTTTTTCGGGGTGGTATTTTCTCGAATGTGTGCTGACTTGCGGACCATCGGGAGCGGTGGCCGAAATTCAAGTGGAAGACCAAATCATTCATCCCGGCGTGGATTTATTTGCCGGGGACACAGCGCCCAAAAAGGTGATCTCTGAATCCCCCGTCTTTCTCCATGCCTCCAAGGAACCCAAGATGCATTTTGTGGCCCGCAAGAAAAACGCGAAATCATCCGGGTATGTCATCGGCGTGGATTGCTTTCAATGGAAACCCGTGGCGCAAATCCCCGGCTCGCTGGAAGTGATGGGGCCGTTTCTTCCTCTGTCCGATCCGGGGAGCGGAGGGGAAGGCGCCCTGCCGCATATCATCCCCCTGCCTGACGGAGATCCATTGATCCTGGGTTCGTTGCTTCCGGGGAAAGAACCTCCCTCACCGGCCGTTCTCCAGCCGGACGCCACCAAGGAGCGGTTTCCACTGGGGGGGATGCTGTCGGACACCGGTCTAGAAGAAGGGATTTATCTGATTACCTGGACCATTTCCGCCGGTCACAATGGCATTTACCGTTTTGAAATCGAACCGGCCGGCACCGTTCCCTTCCTTTACAAAGAAGAATCCGGACGGATCGTGGAAGAAAAGGACCGGCTGCTGATCAATGACATCCTGTTGACCGGGAAGGACATTGTCCGGTACGATCCGGCCGCCAAGCGGGTATTGCCCATGCGGTACCGGGTTCCCTTACAAGTGGGGGAGAACCGGCTGTCCTGGCTGACGCGCGCGCATAACGATACGTGGATCACCCCCCGGTTGTATGGCGTTCAAGCGGAGGAGTGATTTCTTGCTCTTCTCTTGGGCCCGCGTCCGTCCCCCTTTCCCGCCCACATTCCGCAGCCCATTCCGGGAGACGATCCGCCGGCTTCCCGTTCACTCGAACCCGGGATTTTGATACCATGCGGCCCAACGCCGAGTGGATTGAATCGAGTGGAAGCCACTCTACACGAAGGGGTGGATCCGCTGATCCCCCGCTAGCGCGATTTTTCTTAGTCCTCTTGGGGAGCGAGGCGGGAGGCAATCAGCCGATTCCGAGTTCAAGAAAACCAAATCTTTTATCATGGAGGAAACCATGCGTATTCAGAAAATGTTGCCGGTTCCGCGAGGCGCCGGGATGATGGCCGTGGGCGCGGGTTTACTACTGGCGCTGAGCGCGCCATCCCTCTTCGCGCAAACCCTGCGAACCATCCCCGAAGACCAATTGCTGAACAAGATCAAAGGCGGCTGGGCCGGGCAGATGATCGGCGTGTCGGTGGGCGGCCCTACCGAATTCCGGGCGCAATCCAAGATCTATGACCAGCCCATCGCGTGGAATCCCGCCTCGGTGCGCAGCGCCATCGGGCAGGACGACCTGTACGTGGAAATGACCTTTTCCCAAGTCATGGATACCGAGGGCCTCGACGCGCCCATGGTCTCCTATGGCAAGGCGTTTGCCAATAGCCAATACGAGCTCTGGCACGCGAATTTCATCGGCCGCCAGAATTGCCGCAATGGGATTCTGCCTCCCGAATCCGGCCATCCGCTGTACAACGCGCACGCCGACGACATCGACTTTCAGATCGAAGCCGACTTCATCGGCCTGATGTGCCCCGGTTTGCCGGCCACCTCGAATGAATTCTGCGACCGGGTGGGCCATGTCATGAACTATGGTGACGGCGTCTATGGCGGGATGTTCGTCTGCGCGATGTACGCCGTGGCTTTTTTCGAGAACGAGATTCCCGCCATCGTGGACGCGGGGATCCGGGCGTTGCCCCCGGAAAGCGAATACGCCCGCTGCCTGCGGGATGTGATGGCCTGGTATCAAGAATACCCGGAGGACTGGAAAAAGACCTGGCAATTGTTCGAGAACAAATGGGCGAACACGGATGTCTGCCCCCATGGCGCGTTCAACGCCTTCGACATTGACGCGAAGACCAACGGCGCCTACATCGCCATCGGACTGCTGTATGGTCAAGGCGATTTTGAGAAGACCGTCAACATTTCCACCCAGTGCGGGCAGGATTCGGACTGCAATCCGTCCAGCGCCGCCGGCATTCTGGGCGTGATTTTGGGGTATGACCAATTGCCCAAGGATTGGACCCAGGAAATCGAGTCGATCAAAGACGAGAAGTTCAGCTTCACCGATTATTCGTTCGAAGACATCTGCCGCAGCACCATGGAACGGGCCAAGAAATTGATCCTCCGCCACGGTGGTTCCATCGAGGACGGCCGGATCACCGTGGCGCTGCAGGATCCCGTCCCGGCGAAACTGGAACAATGGAGACAGGATCAGCCGGCAGCCGTGGTGAACGAAGACGATCCCGCCTTTACGTGGAAAGGGAAATGGGAGCAGGTCAACCACGAGCGGATGTCCAACGAGGCGGGGGCGGAAGTGGTCCTGACGTTTGAAGGCACGGGAGCCATGGTGCTGGGTTCGTACAACAAGAACGCGGGCCTCGCCAACGCTTACCTGGATGGGGAGAAAAAACGCGCCATCAATATGTACTATCCCCGCCCAAAGGGCGCGGAAAGTTTGTATCACATCATGGGATTGCCCCGGGGGAAGCATACCCTCACCATCGAAGTGGCCGGCCGCAAGGATCCTCAATCCGAGGATTACGCCGTTTTCATCGACAAGGCGATCGTCTTCGACGGTCCGGAACAGCCCAAACCCTGACGCGACCGGTTGGGGACGCATTTGTTGAGCGCCAACGGCGCGGCATGAGAATAGCCATGTAGGATGGCTTAGCGCGCAGCGTGTAACCCATCATCAACTTGGTCGTCTTGTTTCAGACAATGCTCAATCCCCGCTCAATCCCCTCTTACTACGGAAGAGGGCCAGGGTGAGGGAATTTAGTAGGGGCGGACCTTGGAGTCCACCCGCATCGGGTAGTCATGGAGAATGGCTTATCGCTTTTCACGCAACCCATCATCATTCCTCATAATCCTATGGAGGATTCCTCTCATGTCCAAAACCACGATGCCGAAAGTCTTGTTCCGCGCTGGGGCGGGGCTCCTCATCATGGTGTTTCTGTGCTCTGCCTTCGGATCCTAAAAAGTCTCCAAGTTCACGGCCTCTCCGGTGGAGAAAGCGGCGGGCGGTTTTCAGTTCACCGAAGGTCCGGTGTGGCACAAGGACGGCTACCTGCTGTTCAGCGACATCCCCGCCAACAAGATCATGAAATGGACCCCGGACGGAAAGGTCACCACCTTCCGGGAAGACAGCGGCGGCGCGAACGGCCTGACCTTCGATCCCCAGGACCGCCTCATTGCCTGCGAGCACGGCAACCGGCGCGTGTCGATCACCGTAGCGGACGGGACCATCACAGCCGCGGCCGAAACCTGCCAGGGGAAGAAATTCAACAGCCCCAACGACTGCGCCATGCGTTCCGACGGCATGATTTTCTTCACCGATCCCGACTACGGCCTCGGCCGCCGTCCCCGCGAGATCGACGTGAAAGGCGTGTACCGGGTGCAGCCGGGCAGCGAAGCGGTGCTGCTGGCAGGCGATTTCGACAAGCCCAACGGCATCGCCTTCTCGCCCGGCGAGAAGATCCTCTACGTTGCCGATACCGCCCAGTCCCACGTGCGCGCCTTCGACGTGGAACCGGATGGTTCGTTGAAGAACGGCCGGGTGCTGTTCGAGGTCGAAGGCCCGGATGGGATGAAAGTGGACTCGCAGGGTAACCTGTTCATCGCCTCGCGCAACGGCATCGAGATCTTCAACGCGGAAGGGATCCGGCAGGAGATCATCGCGGTCCCCGAGGTCCCCGCCAATTGCGCCTTCGGCGGCCCGGACAACCAGACTCTCTTCATCACCGCGCGGACCGGCCTCTACCGCGTCGAACTGAAAAACCCGGGCGTGAAGGTGTGGAAGTGACGTGGTGGTTGACCCCCGCTCCGGCCCGGACGGTTCCGTTGGAGAGGACAGAAATCAAGCTCCGGCTGGATACCTTGGGCTTTTCTTTTCTTGATTTTGTGTTTGATTATGGCTGCATCGTCTCCGCCCCCTTCACCCCGGCGGCGAGGCCGGAGATGTCGTAGAGATAAACGGTATCCCCTTTTACGAATGCAACCATGTTCCCATCTCGAGAGAATTTCACCATGTCAAATACATCACCTGGCATTCCCTCCACGGCAAATGTCTGGGCGGTTTTATTCGTTTCAAGATCGATAATTCGGGGCATCTCTTTAACGATAGCATCGGCTTTGGTTCTTCCAGAACATGCGATAAATTTCCCATTAGGAGAAATTGCATGATCTGTCCCATTTGAAAGGAATGGAGTATATTCATTCTTTTTATCGTATGTATTAGAATCCAATACATAGGTGGTGAAAAACCAGTTACCAAGGATATCTTCCACTGAAAATGTAAAAAGATTCTTGCCATCATAAGATAAAAAAATTGGACTATCAAATTTCCTAATAATTTCGCCGCTTTGAAGAGATACTATAGAGGAAGATGCCACCACTCTTACTCTATCAGGAAATGTTTGGATATTTTTCATATAGCCACCTAAATATTTATATTTTTGAATGACTTTTTCTTGATTGATATCAATTACATAAAGACTACCATTTTCATCTCCGCAAAGAACACTCTCTCCATCACGCGAAAAAGTCACAGCCGTATACCAACTAGGTGGTCGGGTATCAATTTCTCCTTGAATTGTTTTTATTTGATCTCCGGTTTGTGCATCCCAAATCGCTACCGTTGCATGATCGACATGATTTGTGACAATTTTTTTATCATCTTGTGAAAAATCAATTGCATAATAGCCACTGTAGGGCGGGAAAGTCATGACTTTTTGGCCTGTATTAAGATCCCACATCATCGCATGTTGGCCCCCTGTTGTTATCAATTTGTTATGATCATGAGAAAACGCAAGACCTCCAATATATCCATTAACATCCGTATGCTTGAAAATATATTTAGGATATACTTGCGAATTTGCAATCTGGACGATTGAAATTACGCAAAAAAGAACAATAAGCGCAATATTGGTTTTATGAATTGTTTTCATGATCATACCTCCTATTGTTCGTTGGAAAATTCAAGAATGATAGGATTTTCATCCACGCCGGGAATATCGAAAGGGATTTTTCCATTGGATGGTGTCCCCCCGGCAATATCGGTTGATGAGATGAGAGAAAGTGACGCAGAACCTGCGCTAATCGAAAATTGATACCGGTTTGTAACTTTGGATACTCCAGCACTTTGAGGTGCTAGAAATGTCAGTGATGGATGTGGTGGTATGAAATCCTTATATGCATCTTCGCGATCATATCGCCAGATTGCACCCCACTTGGTTCCCGTGTTGGTTTCCCAGCCACAGTAGGCCGTCCCTTTATTTGTATCATTCCATGCAGTTACGAGAGGAACCCAAACTTTTGTATATGGATCGCGTAATTTTAGTGGAACTGATGCGGAGGGATTGAAGAGACCACGCGATATGCCTTTTATCGCGCGTCCTGATCCAAAGTAGTAAGGCGGATATTCGATTGGATCCACATTATCGATATTATGAAAACCATGATTGTTGGCAGAATCGGTCATGTGATGAAAAAAGTAGGAGCTAATATGCCATCCGATTCCGTTGTAAGGCTGCACGGTAGAGTTAATCAGGCAGGAACGAAGATAATAAACAGCCTGCGATATTTCGGATGCTCCCGTTATTGGACCGAATCCATTATTTGTTGGAGAAAATCCATATTCGGTTACTACAAAATTGGGAATATACCCTTTCGCAGTGCAAAGATCATAAAGTTTTTTGATCCGATTGGGCCATTCTTGCACACCTGATTCATTTACAGTATATTCGGGTGGTTTTGTTCCGGTGTAACCATGTATCGCAATTGCGTCTGGCAGTTTTTCCCGATTTACGGATATAACAGCATCAATAAATCCACCAATGAAATTACTTGCATTCCCCCACGCAGCTGTTGTATCCAGGTTATAATCAATTGATTCATGTTTTTCTGGAGAACCTCCACTCCAAATCTGGATGTTTTTCCACGATGCAAAGGTTGAGTTCTTTATAATATCTCTGGCCGCCAAGTAGTATGCTGCAAAATTAGCGCCACTTCCTGCATTACCAAACCACATATCATTTGGAGGATTAAAGCCGACTGGAAACCAAATATCGGTGAATGTTTTGTCAGGATAGATCCAATCGGATTCTTCTCCACCTATTTCGATGGCAATTACATCACCTCGATCAATTTGTGTCCGGGCATTGTAAAGCAACTCATAAATGTGCCATGCATATGATGATGCTGATGTCATGGGTGGATTAGAATAACAAACATTTGCTGCCACGGGTGAATGGATGAATACCTTCAATCCTTTGCTGTTGGCATTATTACAAAATGTTGGAAGCCAGCCTATTGGTACATGCCACTTTTCGTCTAAATATCTTACGATTTGAAATTTATCGCCATTGGCACTCATATTTAACCGTTCCATCCACCCTTGGACGACTGGATTGTCAGCATTAGGAGTAATATGTACTCCATAGTCAGTTGCCGCACATTTCACCGTCAAAAATGGCCGGAGGCCGACTGTCCCATATTCGCTTGCGCAAATCCTCCAATAAGCCGATGGCGTGTTTACCAGTTTGATCAGAAATCCCTTGTCTCCCGTATCATAGGTATATGTGGCGTAATGGGATTTGAAGGCTTGACTCAGGTTGAATTCCATCCAACCCGTGGAGGTGGGCATCCGCACATGATTCCCTTGGTAGTTTGTTGTATATTCCCCGCCCGTCCACGCGCTTCCCGGCCCGTTGAAACCATCATTTGACCAGCGGACACTGGAACAATACCAGTTACGGGTGTTTTTATAAGCGCAAGCTGTCGCATTGCTGGGAGTACCCGAGATGTAATTCGTGTATAAGCTCAATGTGGCGGATTGGATGTTGGCACCTGCTATTTTCGTCGCTGAATGGCAAATTCCCATGATGATTCTTTGTTCCTGGTTGACATTGCCTTTCAGGTACAAATAGGAATTGGAGCCATACATCCCTTCGGGGATGGCCTGATCCAGGTATGAATCATAGATATCGCCTCCCCCATAGAATCCTTCCCCCGTGAAAATGATACTCGGATCCATCACCACATCCCCCTCCGGCGCGTCCGCCATGTCACCAATCAGGGCCGACATCTCCGCCACGCCCGGGCCGTCTTTCCGCAATTGCCACCATTGGGCCGAGCGGAT
>Ga0116166_1001002_pt1 | contig 26311 bp, 25 predicted proteins | sample AD_JPNMR2_MetaG_FD_89884 | JGI IMG/M metagenome (GOLD analysis project Ga0116166, IMG submission 89884) | Active sludge microbial communities of municipal wastewater-treating anaerobic digesters from Japan - AD_JPNMR2_MetaG | ecosystem: Engineered > Bioreactor > Anaerobic > Digestate | place...
CTTCTTGCGCTTGGGAAAGAACTTAATGTTGATGCCAGTGAATTGAAAAGAAGGGCGGACTCTTTACGCGAAAATAACCCAATGCTCGGTCACAGAGGGGTCAGGCTCGGGATTACTTATCCTGAAATTTCCGAAATGCAGTTTAAAGCCATTCTTGAGGCAGCGGCAGAGCTGATTAAAGATGGGAAAAAGGCAATGCCAGAAATAATGATTCCCGTAACCTGCGCAGTTGCAGAACTTATACATCAAAAGAAAATTTTTGATCGCGTTTATCAGGATGTTTGTTCGAGATTCGGGTTAAGGAAAATACCTTATATGTTTGGAACAATGATTGAGATTCCGAGAGCAGCTTTAACCGCCAATAGAATGGCTGAAGTTGCAGAATTTTTTTCATTCGGCACAAATGACCTGACTCAAATGGGATTCGGTTTTTCAAGGGACGATATCGGAGGTTTTCTACCTGATTATATTGCGGGTAAAATTCTTTCTGCAGATCCGTTTCAGACCATAGATCAGGATGGAATCGGTGAATTGATTTCTACTGGTATACAGAGAGGAAGAGCAACACGCGAGAATTTAAAGGTTGGCATTTGTGGTGAGCACGGAGGAGATCCTGATTCTGTAAAATTCTGCCACAAAGTGGGAATGAACTATGTTTCTTGTTCTCCATTCAGGGTCTGTATCGCAAGGCATGCGGCTGCTCAGGCAGTAGTGGAAGAAAAGCTAAGAGGTGTACAGAACAAAAAAAAGAAGATAGGCAGACGGTAATGAAGTTATAAAGTTATGAAATTATGAAGTTAATAGCAGGAGGCATATAAAGAATACCATTCTGCAATTCTTTTAATGCCTCCTGCTTTCCTTTTCATGTGATTCATCCACGCCTGTTTTTTTGACCTTCCGAACCAGTCCATTTCAAATCTTTTCTGCATGTGGAAAAATATAACGAATGAAGCATTTGAAAGATTTATTAATCTCGCAGCACCTGAATTTTATAAGGTTTGAAATTGCAAAGGATTCAAACAGATTGATATGTAGACATGGTCTATAAAGGTCCCAGAATATTTTCAGAGGCGTACCAGTGTTTTTGATTTTGAAGCCATGTGACTGCCTGTTGTCTCATTTAAAGAGACGTTTGGCACAAATATATCTGTTTTTAAAAACGAGCAGTTTAAATGTTTACAAAATTTGCAGGAAGAAGAGGGTGTTTTTGTTCTGTTTCAGAAAGTTCTATATGGGTTTTCAAAAAGGATATGCCTCCAGTTTTTATTGAGGACGCGAGCATGATGCTCATCGGACAGATATTGATGGAAAAATTACCCTCATTATTAAGATAGTGTCAGTGTTTTTTCAAAAGAGCAGAAAATCTGTCATTCGAATGTCCTGCACCAGCAAATCTTGAAACCTAATAATTGATATCTCGTTGAAATGAGAAGAATCTTTGTTAAAAAGAAAATAAAATGTAAAAAAGGTTCTTGGGTGGGTTATAGCTGTGATTCCAAAATCGAGGGCTTAAATTTTATTATACATTGAGGGGCTTGTATACTATTTTTATGACTATTGAGTCTAATTTTTTGAAGAGTGAAATTTCTTAAAAGAAAATTTGTCTGGAACGTTAAAGCCGGTTATAATGTTTTGGTAGGATTTGTTCAGATAAGAAAAAGGTTGAACAATCTATACGTAAGTATTTGATTATTATTAAATAAGGGGGTTTAATGGACAGGAAAGAATTTTTGAAAACGAGTTTGACTGCTGCTATTGGACTGGCCTTTGCAAAATATTCAAAAGCCGACATTGGGTCTGCCAGACCTAAAAATCAAGATGTAGCAAAATCAGAAATTTTTATAGCAAAGGACGCAGGTCCGTCAGAATCAACTACAAGAGTTATAAAATCTCTTGGTGGGATAGGAAAATTTGTAAAAAAGGGAGCAAGGGTTGTAATAAAGCCAAATATTGCGTGGAATAGGGCACCGGAACAGGCAGCGAATACACATCCTGCTGTGGTGGGAACAATTGTTAATCTTTGTAAAAACGCTGGTGCGTCAACAGTGATTGTTACGGATGTTACCTGTAATCCATGGCAGGTAACATACACGAAAAGTGGGATTAAAGAAGCAGTTGAAAACGCAGGTGGTATTATGAAAGGGCCTGAAAAATTCAGACATGTTTCTATTCCTTCTGGAATAGTCCTGAAAGAAGCAGACGTGCTTGAGGATATTCTTGATGCAGACGTTCTTATTAACGTACCTGTGGTAAAAGTTCATGGGTCTGATGCTAAGGTGACAATTTCTATGAAAAACTGGATGGGTGCAGTGAAAGACAGAGGATATTTTCATAGAACAGACCTTAATCAGTGTATTGTTGATATTTCATCTTTTTTGAAGCCTGCCTTTACAATTGTTGATGCCACGAGGATTCTATTAACAAGGGGTCCACAGGGTCCAGGCGAGGTAAAAGAAACTAAAATGGTGTTAGGTGGTTTTGATTTCGTTGCCCTTGATGCTTTTGGTGCAACACTTCTCGGGGTAAATCCAGTAGAGGTAAGGCACATTCAGATTGCAGGTAAAATGGGACTTGGTGAGTCAGATCTTACAAGGGTGAAGGTTAACTATGTGTAAGAAATTTAGGATTGTTCTATGAAGAAAACCATTGTTCGTAGGGTTGTCCAGCTTTCGAGTATTGTCTTGTTCATTTTTTTATTGAGAAAAACAGGGATGTTTCCTGTTTCTGAAAAACTGCCATTGGATTTATATTATCGGTTAGATGGATTGCTGGCAGTTTCAATTGGGATAGCTGAAAGAAATATTATTCCATTTGTTCTGCCTGGTTTATTAATTCTCTTACTAATAATGTTTGTTGGCAATTTTTTTTGTTCGTGGATTTGTCCTTTAGGGGGTCTTCTCGACTATCTCAATCTGGCTACCTTCAGAAGACGATGGAGAATTATTGTATTGATACCACAATGGTTGAGGAATACAGGCTTTTTGATCTTGATGCTGGTGATTTTATCGGCTTTATTTTCCTGGCTTTTTTCTTTCCCATTCATAGGTTTTATTTTTGATCCTTTTGTCATAATGGGACAGGCTGCTGCAGGATTGAAATTATGGGTTTGCTTTTTCGCGGTTATTTTGATGACTGGTATTGTGTTTCCAAGATTGTGGTGCAATTGTTTTTGTCCTCTCGGGCGACTTTATACACTGGCGAGTAAAAGATTAAAAATAAAGTCAATGGTTAAGAAATTAACAAAGAGAAGGCATGGATAGAAAAGAATTTCTGATTTCTCTTGGCACAACAATTTTTGTTGCCACTTTTCCTGGATTTATTTCTTCAAGGAAAAATTACATGTTTTCATTTATAAGACCGCCTGGTTCTATTGAAGAAGGCAAATTCCCGAAATTTTGTATTAGATGTGGACAATGCATAAGGGTATGTCCTTCTAAATGTTTGAAACAGGTGCAAATGGGTAAATCCCTGCACAATTGGATGACTCCAGAAATAATTCCGAGACAAAAGGGCTGTATTCTATGTCAGAACTGTTCAAAAGTATGTCCAACAGGTGCGATAAGAACTGTGGATCAAGAGAGAATAAAAATTGGAACTGCTGTTATATATAGAGAGGAATGCCTGGTATGGACCCATAAAAAAGAATGTCTGGTATGTCTTGAATTTTGTCCTGTTCAAGCCATATACCTTGATGAAAAGGGTAGACCAGTTGTTAATCCCGCAATCTGTACCGGGTGCGGACTTTGTGAACAAAATTGTCCTGTAACAAAAAAGGATGCTGCAATAAGGGTTTTAACAGCAGGTGAAAGAAGATTTCATATTCAGGATGGTAAATATTATTAATTTTCAAACCTTTGCAAGGAGGATTTTATGAACCTTGGAGTTCAGGAACTGGTTTTAATAGGATTGATTATTTTACTCTTGTTTGGTGCCAGAAGATTGCCTGAGATTGGTAGAGCATTTGGTAAGGCCATAGGCGAGTTCAAAAAAGGATTAAAAGAAGTGGAAAAGGCAGTTGATGACAAAGAAGACAAAGAAGATAAAGAAAATAAAAGCGAGCATTGACAATGGATTCTCAGGATGTGTCCTTTTTTGACCACCTCGAAGAACTCAGACGCAGAATCCTTTTTATCCTTTTATGGTTTTTTATATGCTGTACTATTTCTTATGTTCTTCATAATCAAATACTTGGGTTTGTTATAAGACCCTTAAAAATATTTCAACAAAATCCAGTGTTTATCTCACCTGTAGAGCCATTCTTTTCTATCATAAAACTTACGCTTTTTCTTGGCCTTATTTTAAGCTGTCCTTTTATTTTTTTTCAAATGTATATATTTGTAAAACCAGCACTTAGCGATGAACAAGATAAAGTGTTTTTCTTTTGCCTAATTGTTGGATTGGTGTTATTTTACACTGGTCTTTCAGTAGGGTATTATTTTATTGTACCGATGGGACTGAAAATACTTCTGGGTTTCGGGCAAAATTTAATGGTTCCATTGGTAACCATAGGATATTATCTTTCTTTTCTCATCTGGATAACTCTTTCACTGGGTCTTGTTTTTCAACTGCCTGTTATCCTGGCGTTTCTGGGGATTTCCGGGATTATTGATATTGACCAGATGAGAAGAATGAGAAAGTTTGTGTATGTAGCCGCTTTTATAATTTCTGCAATTATTACTCCAACAACAGATGCTATAACTCAAACGATTATCGCTGGAACCCTTATTGTTCTTTATGAGATTACGCTCGTTTTTCTTAAATTTTTTCTTAAACATAAAGTATTGAAAATCTAAAACTTATAATAAGTAATTTTATATTAAATGTTAACTTGACTGACAAATAGTATTTCCTTTAGTTTGCGTAGGATTTAAGGAATTCTCGGCTACGTTACGTAACATAAAAGTTAACATAATATATCTTATGCGACGTTATAATTTATAACTTCAATATTTTCAAGATGTTAAATCTTTATATCTATTTATTGGTTTTTCTCTGGCCGTACTGATATCTACTTGTCCTATTTTACCTGGATAGGATTTATTTGGTGGAAGGTATTTTTGGGCGAATTTGATCTTGTTTATGTGTTTCTTTTCGTTTTTCTCCCAGAAGTGGCTTTATTTTTTGTTTAATCGTCTCTGTTGCTGGATTTTATTATTCGTGCCATGTCTCGTACTGCCCGGTGAAGGCCTGTGAATATGGCTCGGCATATGATACTGTAACCTATATTAAATTCCTCTATGTGCGAGATGTTGAGGATTGGGTATATGTTTCTATAATCGAGGCCGTGGCCTGCGTGCGTTTTCAATCCAGTTGAAACTGCAAATTCTGAGGCTTTGCGGATTCTTTGCAATTCCTCGTTCCATTCCTGGTCCTGGTCTTTTTCAAAGTACTCTGCGTATCGCCCTGTATGTATTTCGATGGCATCTGCGCCTACTTCTTTTGATGCTTCTATTTGCTTAAAATCTGGTTCTATAAACAAACTAACAGTGATTCCTTTTTTATGGAAGATTTCTGTTGCTTCTTTGACTTTTTTTAAGTACGACGAGACGTCAAGGCCGCCTTCGGTTGTTAATTCTTCCCTTTTTTCGGGCACCAGAGTTACCTGGGCTGGCTGAACCTGCAGGGCAATTTTTATTATTTCTTCGCTCATTGCCATTTCAAGATTGAGTCTCCTTACTGTATTTTTTAATGCCAGTACGTCCCTGTCCTGGATGTGTCTTCTATCTTCTCTTAAATGGCAGACAATTGAGTCGCACCCTGCTGTTTCACAGATTCCAGCAGCAAATACTGGTTCAGGGAAACGACCTTTTCTTGCCTGTCTTAATGTTGCAATATGATCAATATTGACTCCGAGTTTTTTCATCATTTGCCCCCCCTGGTTATTTCTGTCAGATGTTTGACTAATGATTGATTTTCTGAAGGTTTTCCAATCGTTATTCGTAAGAAATTGTCTTTTATTCCAAATCCTGACATTGGACGAATAATAATTCCTCTTTTTTCAAGTTCTCTGCATATGAGTTCAGCATTTTGACTGGATTTGCAGAACAGGAAATTTGCTTCACTCGGAAACATTCTGAACCCAATTTCTGTTAAATGTTTTATCAGATAGCGTTTCTGTTTTTTGTTATTTTCAATGGATTTTTTTACAAATACTGTATCATCCAATGCAGCCGTCGCTGCTTCCTGAGCACAATTACTTGTATTGAATGGTGGCCTGATTTTTTCCATAATATTGATGATGTCTTCTGATGAAATTCCATATCCGATTCTCAATCCGGCAAGGCCGTATATTTTGGAAAAGGTTCTTGCTACTATAACATTCTTTTTGTTAATCCATTCAAGTGCACTGCCGAAGTTCGGGTCTTCGGCATATTCGATATATGCCTCGTCTGATAGCAAAAGAATTCTATCAGGGATATTTCTTAAAAAACGTTCAAGTTGCGTTCTTTGTATATGAGAACCTGTGGGATTGTTTGGATTACAGAGTATAATAAGTTTGGTTCTGGGAGTAATTTTTTCAAAAAAGGCGTCCAGATTATATGAGAAATCACTATTAAGGTTCACTGTTACTGGTTTCACTCCAGAAGCATGAGCAAGAATTTTATAAATGATGAACGAGGGATGGGGAAAAATTATTTCATCTTCTGGTTCACAAAAAGATTGGATTGCCATGCTGATGATTTCGCTTGAACCGCTTCCCACAATGATATTGTTTGTGTTCACTTTCAATATACCTGCAAGTTTTTCTTTTAATAGATACGCAGAACCTTCTGGATATTTGTTTATGCCATAAATCCTTTTTTTCAATGCCTTGACTGCTGCAGGAGAAGGACCAAGAGGGTTTTCATTTGAGGCCAGTTTTACAATTTTTGCTAATTTTCTTTCCCTGAAAAGGACTTCAGCAGGTTTTCCCGGTATATAGGGTTCAATAAATGCTAGACTTTTCTTCGCAAGTGTTTCAATTTTATTTGCCATCAAAACTCCAGTCCTATAAGTTTTTTAACGTCTTTCATGGTTTTTCCTGCCACTGAACTGGCTTTTTCTGATCCATTTAACAGGATTTTCCACACTTTTTCAGGGTTTTCAGCAAGGTTTTTCCTCTTTTCTCTTACCGGTTTCAAATATTTTATTAAATCCTGTCCCATTTGTTTCTTGCATTCCACGCATCCTATCTCTGCTCCGAGGCACTTTTGCTTGATTTCCCTGAAATTCTCTGAAACAAGTTGTCTGTACGCAAATACCGGACACTCTTCTGGGTGTCCAGGGTCTTTTTTGTACAATCTTTTTGGGTCTGTGAACATCTTTGAAACCTTTGACAAAATTTCGGCGTCAGGGTCTTTCAAAAAAATAGCATTTCCATATGATTTGCTCATCTTTCTACCGTCTGTTCCGGGTACCTTCGGTGTTTGAGCAAGCATTTCTTTGGGTTCAGGAAAATAGTTTCCATAGAGAAAGTTAAATCTACGTGCGATTTCTCTTGTAAGTTCCAGATGCGGTAATTGATCCACTCCAATGGGTACGTATTCAGCGAGATAGATTAAAATATCAGCAGCCTGAAGAACCGGGTACCCAAGAAATCCATATGTGGTGAGGTCTTTTTCTTTCAGTTCCTGAACCTGTTCTTTGTAGACGGGATTTCTTTCAAGCCACGAAACCGGCACAATCATTGATAAAATAAGATTTAGTTCGGTATGTTCCTTCACTTTTGATTGTATGAATATTGTTGATTTTTCAGGGTCAAGGCCGCATGATAGAAAATCGATGGCAATTTCTAAAATATTATTTTTTATCTCTGAAGGATTTTGATACTCTGTGCTCAAAGCATGCCAGTCCGCAATCATATAAAAACACTGATACCCATCGTTTTGAAGTTTTTCCCAGTTAGATAATGCTCCGAATAAATGTCCAATATGAAGCGGTCCGGTTGGTCTCATTCCACTTAATACCCTTCCTTTATATGAAGTTCTTAAGTTCATAATTTCATATTCTCCTTTTCTTGAAATATTGGTTTAAGATTTTTTTGTGGTCAAATGCGATATCTCCAGGTAAATCATTTTTCGAGAAAATCGCAACTTTTGATGCGTCATCGCCTGATTTAGGGGTTCCCCTGCCCTTCCCTGTGTAAACAATTGATATTGTGTGGAATCTCGGATCTCTTTCAGTGTCTGAAAAAACTCCGAATAATGCGAGATGATCTATATCAAGACCTGTTTCCTCTTTTGCTTCTCTAACTGCGGCTTCTTCGGCGCTTTCTCCACAATTGATAAATCCACCTGGAATTGCCCACCCTGAAGGAGGGTTTTTTCTATACACCATTACTACGCCTCCTTCTATACTGATAATTGTATCGGCGGCAGGATAAGGATTTTTAAATGTTTTCGAAGCAAGATTGACCAGTACCGGTTCCATGATTTCAACGCATTTATCCATATCTTTTTTTTCGGTAAATACCAGTTTGAATTCTTTTACGTTGGTTTCTTTGAAATATTGACCGATGATTTCTTCGATAATAATGCGGCTGATTTCACCGGGATGAAGTTTCCCTGTTTTTCTATTGGATATGAAAAATGAGATTGTATGAGAATGCTTCATTTGTTGATGGAAGAATTTTTTTGATGCCATCTTGAATGTTTTTTCTTTTTTTAATCCTGTCAGAGATATCGTTGCATTCGGAATTTTCTTATTTTTTGATGTATAGGCAAAGATAGATAAACCATCAATGACGATTTTGTTCACAGTTGGGGAATCGTGGTTGTCATACAAAATTTCAATTATCCTGTCAGATATAAAATAACGATTTTTTTCCATATTGCTAATTTCATTTATGAAATTCATAACTTATTAACTTAATTATTTCAAGATTTGTATCCATACTTCTCTCGTTCGGGGACCATCAAACTCACATAAAAATATACCCTGCCATGTTCCGAGTTGTATTCGTTTTTCTTCAATAATAAGGAAAATAGAATGTCCAACTAATGTGGATTGGACGTGAGCATCGGAATTTCCTTCCAGATGAGTGTATTTGGTTTGTTCTGGAATTAATTTATTTAGAGTTGATAGTATATCTGTTTGTACTGAGGGATCTGCATTTTCGTTGATTGTGATTCCGCAGGTTGTATGTGGGGTAAATACCACACATACACCACTATCGACGGAATTTTTCCTCAGCACATTTGAAATCATGTACGTGATGTCAATCATTTCCTTGCGTTTTGTCGTTTCAATCTCTATTTTATGCATTTTGTTCTGCGTTATAAAATGTTTTGTAGGCAAGGTATGTTGAGTATATGTCTGCTTTACTTGTAACTTCGAAGGGTGCGTGCATGGATAGTACTCCTGTTCCGCAATCAATCGTGGGGATGTTGAGCCGTGCAAAAAACGTTGCTACTGTTCCGCCCCCACCCTGTTCAACCTTTCCGATCTCTGACGGTTGCCAGTGTACATGATTTTCATCGAAAATTTTTCTTATCCATGCGATATATTCAGCAGCAGGTTCGGTGCTTCCTGCTTTTCCTCTGCCACCGGTGGTCCTTTCTACGCACACTCCGTGTCCTATTCTGGCTGAGTTTTTTGAATCATACGCCTCTCTATAACCAGGGTCAAGCAAGGAAGAAACATCTGCTGATAGTGCTCTGGAATTTTCATAGATATTTCTCAATGGTTGTTTGCATTCTGTTTTCTCTGCAACCTCTTCAAGAAAAAATTGAAAGAATGTTGACTGTGCGGATGTTGTTCCATAACTGCCAATTTCTTCCTGGTCAACAAGTATGCAAAATATGCTTTTTTCAGGTTTACTGTTTTCAAGCAGGGCTTTGAAACTTGTGTATGCACAGACCCTATCATCCTGACCATATCCCAGAATCATACTTCTATCAATACCAAGGTCTCTTGCTGGACCAGCCGGAACTATTTCAAACTCACTGCTTATAACATCTTCTTCAGTTATTCCATATTTTTTATTTAGAAGAGAAAAAATATTTTTTTTCACAGGTTCTTTTTCCTCTTCTTTTGATGGAATCGTGGCAGCAAGAATATTAAGATTTTCCCCTGGGAATCCTTCTTCAATTGTTTTTTTCAACTGATCCTTTGCCAGATGTGGCAACAAATCTGTAATGGTGAATACCGGATCAGATTCATTATCTCCCACTTCAACTTTTTTCATCTTTCCTGTTTTCAAAACTGCTATCCCATAGAGGGCAAGTGGTATTGTTATCCATTGATATTTTTTGATTCCGCCATAATAACATGTCTTAAAAAATGCCATACTTTCGTCTTCATATACAGGACTTGGTTTAAGGTCCAATCTTGGGGCATCGACGTGTGCCACAATAAATCTTGCTCCTTGATCGAGGGGTTGTTTTCCAATGATACCTAAAATAATCTGTTTGCCTTTATTGATTTTATAAATTTTATCCGATGGCATCAGTTTTTCTTTTTTTGTTGAAAGGTCGTTAAATCCCGATTTCTTAGCCAATTCTACAACAGCATCAACAAATTTCCTTTCAGTTTTGTTTTTTGATATGAACAATCTGTAATCTTCTGCAAATTGAAATACTTTTTCTATTTCTTTGTCTTTCCAGGATTTCCATGCATTTGTTCTTAACATAACTCCTCCAGTATTAAGTGGCGGATAATGCGTAGTAATTTGTAATTTGTATTGTAATTACAAATACACTATTAGTCAATTTACCAGTGTCCCCACTTAACAACATCCTCCAGGGAATTTTTAGGGGGATTTGGTATTTCAGCAGGATACCCGATAGCAATAATTGATACAAGTTTCATCCCACCGGGTGCTCCTAACATTTCAGCAATTTTTGATGCATATGGTTTTTTATCGCCAGCGATCCAGCAACTGCCAATTCCATACGCTTGTGCGGCAAGAAGGATATTTTCTGTTGCCGCACAGCCATCTTCAAGGTAATATTTTGTGTCCTGACAGAAAACAAGAATGCAACACGAAGCATCCACAAGAAATTTGCCGTAATCAGTAATTTCTGCCAATTTATTAATTGTCTGTTTTTCTCTTATCACAACGAATGTCCAGGGTTGTAAGTTTCTTGCTGTGGGTGCGAGTCTTCCGCAATCAAGAATGTCCTTGATAATATTCTCAGGAATCTTTTTTTGAGTAAATTTCCTGATGCTTCGCCTGTTTTTTATTATTTTTAGAAACTCGTTGTTGTCCTGCATGTTTTTTCCATCCTCTGAACTTCATAAAAAAAACATTTTGTCTGTTTCCTATCTGTTTCATATTAATATTCAATCCCCTTTTGAGCAACTATATCTGGATACGGATGTTTTACACAACACATATTTGTAACAATATCTGCTCTTTTGTTGATCAATCTGGTTGTGCCCCGTCCTGTAAGGATGATATTGATTTTTGGAATACGATTTCTCGCTGCATCAATAAAAGAAATGATATCATGTTCTGTTAATATTTTGTCCCGCACAGCGATAAGGATTTCGTCCATCACAATCAGATCACATTTCTTTATACTATGAAATGTTTTTAGAAATTTATTCCATTCATCAATAAAATGAGTTTGGAATTCTCTTTTCTCTGACGCTGACGCATAAATAGGATATTTCCTGCAGAACATTAACAATTTACAATTTTTCATGTTTTTCAGTATCTTGAATTCCCCGGATTTGTTTTTAAAAAAAGTGCAGTACACGACCTTTTTTCCCCATCCCAACATTCTTATTGCACATCCTGTAGCAGCAGATGTTTTACCTTTTCCATCTCCAGAAAAAACAATTACAATCCCTCTTTTCATCAAAGTTCCACTGGTTTACCTGTTTCCGCGGATTTATAGATATTCTGGATAATTTTTATAACAGTAATAATTTCTTCAGGCGTGGTGATTGGCTGGATGTTATTTCTCACGCAATTGACAAAGTGTTCAATTTCAGCATGATAAACGTTCACTGACGGGAATTCGGTTGTGGCATCTGTAACAACACCATTAATGTCACCATAAATTTTTAATGGTGGTTTTGCCTCTGTCCAGTACTGTACGCCAGATTTTGTTCCAAAAAGAGATATTTTGAGTCCAACTTCTGAATTACCGGCCCAGCTTGCTTCAAGAAACAGGGTCGTATTGTTTTTAAATCTTATAAATCCTGCAGCAAGGTCTTCCACATCAAAAGTGCCAGTTGGTTTGTCCCCTACTCTACTCCACACAGGTGGCCAACCTCCGTCCACTGCCTGATTCTTAAACTTATTATACGTCACACCAACAATCAATTTTGGTTCAGGGCATCCCATCAAATATATCGCGAGATCAAGAATATGGACACCTATATCAATCAAGGGGCCTCCTCCAGCAAGTTTTTTCGTAGTAAACCAGGTGCCAAGGCCTGGAATGCCTCTTCTTCTCAAACATGATGCCTTTGCATAGTATAATTCTCCCATCTGTCCGGCATTAACCATTTTTTTGATAAACTGGCTGTGAGGGGCGAATCTATGACAGAAAGCAACCATAAATTTGTTACCGGTTTGTTTTGCTGTTTCCAGAATGCTTTCTGCTTCTTCAACACTCATTGCAACTGGTTTTTCACAGATGACATGTTTTCCTGCTTTCAATGCTGAAATTGCCTGTTGAGCGTGAAATGCATTGGGGGAACATATACTGACAATATCGATCTGTTCTTTGAGCAGGTCTTCCCAGTTAGCAAATCTTTTTAGAATTCCGTATTTTTCCGCCACGAATGAAAGTTTTGTCTCATTTGGGTCGCTTATTGCTGCAACTTCAATATCAGGTAGTTGTTTGAATGCTTCAATATGAGCATGGGAAATTCCTCCAGCTCCTATTACACCTATTTTTATTTTTTTCATTTGTCTCCTCCCGGGGGTTCAGTTTTTCTTCTATATTTTATCAAAAGAAATTTTGAAGTAAAGAGTACGCCTTTCCTCAAAAATAATCTCTATGAAAGTGTATTGTTATACTGCTGCACATTAAGAGAAGATAAAAAATAAGGTAGAATAGAGTGGTCTGAAATACGGGGCAGTACAAAATCACACTTTTCTTTGCAAAATCACCTCATACTACCTCCCCTCTTTATAACATAACCTCGCACTATCACTCCTCTTTGTAAAATTAACTCATACTATCACCCCTCTTTAAAAAAGAGGGGCTGGGGGAGATTTCAAAAAATCCCCCTTAGTCCCCCTTTTGTAAAGGGGGAAATCAGGAAAGAGATTTTACAAATGGGGAAAACAAAAGGAGGAATTTGTAAAGTGGGAAAATGAGAGGAGGAATTTTGAAAAAAGAAGAAAATTATACTACTACCCATTAAGTAACGATGAAACTGTTATCTTGTCAGTGATAATGGGTCACAGCCGACATCATGGAAATTTATAAAAGAACCATCTATTCTGGGAATCAAGCAGGTATTTGCCAGTTATAACAATCACCATTCATCTTAAGGATGTATGACACCAGTGAAATTTGAACAAAAAGAGATAAAACAATTATTTTTAACCAGGACGCCTTTTGCCCTTGACAAATGGGAGCAGTGCAGAAATTCTATAGATATTGTTAAACTCACAAAAACAATATTCGCACTTAAAGAAAAATTATTCTAGAATTACCAAAAAAAAGGAGAAAAGAAAAATGCCTTATAGAAATATAATTTCAAATAGATCTATTTTTGAGGAAATACGGAGTATGAATTTTAACATGAATTGAAAAATATCAAATCTTGATGTATAGTTAATTATTATGCAACTTTTGTTTGCCAGACCAAGCGCATTTTATCGGGAGTAACATGAAAAAATATGAACCGTCTTCAATAGAAGAAAAATGGCGAAAAATATGGGAAGAGACAAGTGTTAATTATACAGATGTCAGTAATGTAACAGTAAAAAAATATTATTGTCTCGATATGTTCCCATATCCTTCAGGGTCAGGGTTACATGTTGGGCACTGGAGGGGGTACGTTCTTTCCGATGTGTGGGCTCGATATAAAAGACTTCAGGGATATCATGTTCTGCATCCAATGGGCTGGGATTCTTTTGGTCTGCCTGCAGAAAATGATGCAATAAAAAAGGGTATACACCCAAGGATAAGTACGAAAAACAATATAGATAATATACGCAGACAATTAAAAGAAATAGGTGCAATGTATGATTGGACCAAGGAAATCAATACCAGTGATCCTGAGTATTATCGCTGGACACAGTGGATTTTTCTCCAGATGTATCATAGAGGACTTGCATATCGAGCAGAAATGCCAATCAACTGGTGCCCTAATTGCAAGACAGGTCTGGCAAATGAAGAAGTTATCAGTGGCAATTGCGAAAGATGTGGAAGTACAGTAACAAGAAAAAGGTTAATGCAGTGGATGCTTAAAATCACTGCATATGCAGAAAGATTACTTGCTGACCTTGATCGTCTGGATTGGCCCGAGAAAGTAAAAACAATGCAAAAGAACTGGATAGGTAGAAGTGAAGGAGCAAGTATCATTTTTATGATAAATGGTAATAAAAACATTAAACTTGAAGTTTTCACCACAAGACCCGACACTCTTTTTGGCGCTACTTATGTCGTGCTTGCACCAGAACATCCGTTGACACTTGAGATTGCTTCATCAGAAAAAATATCAGAAGTTAGAAAATATGTCGAAGAAGCCACTGTAAAATCAGACCTTGAAAGAACCCAGTTGACTCGTGAAAAAACAGGAGTTTTTACCGGTTGTTATGCCATTAATCCTGTCAATGGGAAAAAAGTCCCAGTGTGGGTGGCTGACTATGTGCTTGCTCATTACGGTTCTGGTGCAATTATGTCAGTACCGGCTCATGATCAGAGAGATTTTGAATTTGCGAAAAAATTTGGATTGCCGGTAATTGAAGTGATTCGTGGTGACATGGCCGAAAGAAATGTTGATGGTTCACTTTCTGTTGCTTATGAGGGTCCTGGAGTATTGATAAACTCCGGGCAATTTACAGGGATGAATTCAGAGGAAGCGAAACACGCAATTACTAGATGGCTTGAAGAAAAAGGGACAGGTTCTTTCAAGGTTACCTATAAATTGAGAGACTGGGTATTTTCCCGACAGAGATACTGGGGAGAGCCAATACCAATCATATATTGTAAGAGATGCGGTACAGTGCCTGTGGATGAAAAGGATTTGCCTGTTCTTCTTCCTGATGTTGAGTCCTATAAACCAACGGGAACCGGGAAGTCCCCTCTTGCAGCGATTGAGAAGTTTGTTCATACTACCTGTCCAAAATGTGGTGGACCTGCTGATCGAGAAACAGATACAATGCCTCAATGGGCTGGTTCTTCATGGTATTTTTTGAGATATCCTGAACCGGCTTTGAAAACTGCACCTTTTGACCGTAAGGTTGTGGACAGGTGGTTGCCTGTAGATTGTTATATTGGTGGCGTTGAACATGCTATTCTTCATTTGCTTTATGCCAGATTTTTTACGAAGTTTCTTTTTGATATCGGTACGATCGGATTTGATGAGCCATTTTTGAAACTTTTCAATCAAGGAATGGTGACAAAATTCAGCGAGAAAACAGGGAAACTTGAGAAGATGTCAAAATCCAAGGGGAATGTTGTAAATCCTGACCCTCTTGTAAAGAAATATGGTACGGACACAGTGAGGCTTTACGAATTGTTTATTGGTCCTCCTGAATTGGATTCTGAATGGAATGACGCTGGAATAGAGGGTTGTTACAGATTTTTGAAAAGGGCCTGGGATTTTGTGATATCACAGGTTGAGAAAAACTGTATAACTGACGATGTTTCAAAAAAACAGTTACATGTTCTTGTTAAAAAGGTCACAGAAAGAATAGAGGACTTCAAACTCAATACGGCTATTAGTGCCTTTATGGAATTTATGAAAGATGTACCCGAAAATGCCTGTTATTCAAAAGAAGACATTGCAAAATTTATTGTTCTTCTTTCTCCGTTTGTTCCTCATTTTTCTGAAGAATTGTGGCGGGAAATTCTGGGATATCCTGATACTGTTTTCAACGCGACCTGGCCTGAATTTGATAGTTCTATTCTTTCAGAAGAGACAATAACAATTCCTGTGCAGGTTGATGGCAGAGTCCGGGGGACAATTTCAATTGATAAACGTGCGACTGCTGAAAAAGTTTTTGAAATGGTATTAAAGAACCAGAGTATTTCAAGGTTTATAAGTGGCAGAAATGTCATCAAGAAAATCTACATACCTGAAAAGATTGTTAACCTTGTAACTGAGGAGTAAAAAATAGGAGCCGGCTTTTGAACCGGCTCCTTATCTGGTTTAAAATTGTTTTACTTCTGTTCACTCTGCTGCGGTTTTTCTGCTTCCTGCTTTGTTTTTTCTTTCTCCTTTTTTTCTTCTATTCTATCTTTAATATCGCTGATACCTGCTGCGATCGCTATAACCCCGACAAGCAGAATAAAAAATGGAACAGCTGCCTGAAGTCCTTTAACAAACAATGTCCACCATTTTACAATACCTATTAACCCAACGATTACCGCTATGATACCGCCTATTAATGCGCCCATTCATCCTCCTTTTTTGCGTCGTGTTCACCTGTCTCATTTATTATTACATGATATTTTATGCATGTCAATTCTACGCTCTTGGATGAAATTTTTTATGTATGGTTTTTAACTGATTTCTTGATACCAGGGTATAAATTTTTGTGGTACTGATACTTTTATGACCAAGTAACTCTTGAATCACTCTGATATCCATTCCTGCCTCAAGGAGTTGTGTGGCAAATGTATGTCTGAGCATATGAGGTTTAAGATTAATCTGAAGTCCTGCGGTTTTACCTGTTTTATGCACAATTTTCCAGATATTCTGGCGGCTTATTGGTTTTCCAGTTTTTGTACCAAACAAAAATTCTCCTGGTCCGGTCATACAATGATTAACAAAAGGAACAAGTTCCTGAGGAAAGAAAACAATTCTTTCTTTTTTCCCTTTTCCAGTGACCCGTATCCAGTTTTCTCTAAGATTAATGTCTGTTTTCTTTAACCCAGCAAGTTCTGAGATACGCAAACCAGTGGTAACAAGCAAGCCAAGAATTGCTAAATTTCTTTTATTTACCTTATCTCTTTTAGAAATTTTCGTAGAAATGATTCTATCCACGTCCTGTTTTCCTATTATGGAAGGTATCTTTCTTTCGATTTTCGGGCTTTCAAACAGATTAAGGATAGAAGAACTGATGTCACCTTTACTTACCAGGTATCGATAAAGTCCTCTGATGGAAGAAATGTTTCTTGCTATGGTTGCTGATGCAAAATTTTTTCTTTTGAGAAAGATCATAAAATCAAGAAGATTTTTTGCCTTGATGTATCTATAAGAAATATGATTAATTGTCAAAAATCTAAAAAAATTTTTCATGTCCTGTCTGTATGCCTGTAAGGTGTTTTGCGATAGATTCTTTTCTACAGACAGAAAAATTAAAAATTTTTCGGCCATTTCATGAAGTTGTGTGTGTTCCATATTGTTATATGAAAACCAGAAACGGATTTGTTTCTATTTCGTTGCCAATTGTTGTTTCAGGTCCATGACCGGGTAGTACCAAGATGTTTTTATCAAGTTCCAAAATTGTATGTAATGATTTCGATAACAAATTTTCATTTCCTCCTGGTAGGTCGGTTCTTCCCACGCCTCCACAAAATAGCAGGTCTCCTGAAAAAAGGTAGTTTTCAAGTTTTAAGCACACACTTCCAGGTGTGTGTCCGGGGGTATGAATCACAGAGAAAAAAATTTTCTTCGTTAAATGAATTACTTGATTCTCCTGAAGAAAAAAATCAGGAGAATCTGAAACATAATCAATGCCCACCAATGTTGAAAGGTTGAGTTCAGGGGTTTTCAAATATTCTTCATCGCTTTTATGTATCCCGAGCAAAACATTATTTCCTATCATATGTTTTATGTGATTTGCCCCTATGTGGTCATAGTGTCCGTGTGTATTGATGATGTATCTGACGTTAAGTTTTCTTTTTTTGATATGGGTTGAGATCAGATCTGCGTCGGAACCTGGATCAATGATCGTTGCGCTTTTATCATCGCAGGATACAATGTAGCAGTTTGTTGCCATCTGTCCAACAGTGAGTTTTTCAATCATAACTTCAGAATTTATTAAGTTCATAATTTACTCCTTCATCATTTGAAGGGCTTCTTCTTCTGTAACGATTGTGATTCCGAGTTTTTTTGCTTTTTCAAGTTTTGACCCCGGATTTTCCCCTACAATGAGAAAATCTGTTTCTTTTGAAATGTTGTCTGAAACTCTTGCTCCATGTTTTTTTAATTCTGTTTTCATTTCTTCTCTTGAAAAGCTTTTAAGAGTTCCGGTAATTACAAATTTTTTCCCAGAAATTTTACTTGGTCTTTTTAAAATTTGAGACTGCTTCATAGAAACACCAATCTGTTTAAGTTTTTCAATAAGTGTAATATTGGCAGGATTATTAAAAAATTCTTTAATACTATGCGCGGCAACCTGTCCAATATCTGGAATTTGTGCAATCTTGTCCTCAGAGGCGTGCGCAATTTCATCAATATCTGTGAAATTTTCAGCAAGGATCTCGCTTGCCCTTTCTCCAATATGTCTGATTCCAAGACCGTAGATAAATCTGGCAAAAGGTGCATTTTTGCTTGCCTGGATATTATCCGCAAGTTTCTTGCTTGATATTTCTCCCATTCTTTCTATTTGCTCAATTTGCTGGGGTTGGAGAAAATAAAGGTCTGCATAATCTTTAACAAGACCGGTGTCAACAAGTTCATTGACGATTCTTTCTCCAAGACCCTGAATATTCATAGCCCTGCGACTTGCAAAGTGAAGTATCCTTTCCTTAACTTGAGCGGGACAGCTAACATTCGGACATCTATATGCAACTTCGTTTTCATCTTTGACCACAGGATTATGACATACAGGACATTTTTCAGGTGGATTGATGATGTGTTCATTTCCTGACCGTGCTTCTTTGATGACTTTAACGACTTTTGGAATAATTTCACCTGCCTTTTCCACGAAAACACGGTCCCCAATTTTTACGTCAAGTCTTTTTATTTCATCAAAATTATGTAAACTGGCTCTGCTTACCGTTGTTCCTGCTAAACGAACTGGTTCAAGCATTGCCACAGGTGTTAAAGTTCCTGTTCTTCCAACCTGAACTATAACATCCTTAATTGTTGTTGTTGCCTGTTCAGCTGGAAATTTGTAAGCCACCATCCATCTCGGACTTTTTGATGTGCTTCCAAGGATTTCCTGATCTCTGATACTGTTGACTTTTATCACGATACCGTCAATAGCATAATCTATCTGATTTCTTTTTGATTCCCACTCGCGACAGAATTCTATTACTTCATCAATCGTCCTTGCTAATTTTCTGTGAGGATTAACCGGAAATCCAAGATTTTTCAAAATATTCAGTGTTTCTTCCTGAGTCAAAGGGTTTGTTTTCTGAAAAAACCCAGCATACACAAAGAATCTCAGATGTCTTTTTGCCACTTCTTTTGGGTCCAGCAGCTTTAATGAACCTGCGGCTGCATTTCTTGGATTTGCAAATGGTTCTTCACCAGTTTCCAACTTCTCTCTGTTCAGTTTTTCAAAATCAAATTTTGGCATGTAGACCTCGCCTCTTACTTCAAATTTTTCATCATTGACGACGGTTAGAGGTATATCTCTTATGGTTTTGATATTTTGTGTTATATCGTCTCCAAGAAATCCGTCGCCCCTTGTCGCACCCCTGACAAGCGTTTTATTTTCATATGTTAAAGATACTGCTACCCCATCAATCTTCAATTCAAGAAAATATTCAACAGTTCTGCCAAGTAACTTTCTTATTCTTTGATCAAACTCCTTTATTTCCTCATCACTGTAAGTATTATCAATGCTCAACATTGGTATCGTGTGTTTTATTGTTTCAAATTGTTCAACCGGTTTTCCCCCTACCCTTCTTGTTGGTGAATCTTCCCTTGCCAGATCAGGATGTTGTTGTTCAAGAATGATAAGTTCATGCATGAGCCTATCGTATTCTTCATCGGTAATGACAGGATTGTTTTCTAGATAATATTTTTCATCATAATAATTGACGAGTTTGTACAGTTTGTCCATTCTTTTTTTTATTTCATTTTTGTCCATACCTTTTTCTCCATCGTAATTTGACGTTATTATAATAAATGATACACTTTTTATATCAGAATTGAAAAGAGGTGTAAGTATGGCAGAGAGATATGAACTTGGACAGTTGTTGTTGATGAAGGGTGTTATTACACAGGAACAACTCGAAGAAGCCCTTGTTCTTCAGAAAAAACGAAAAAGTTTCTGGGGGAGATTCTTGTTGAAAATGGCTATGTTTCACGAGAAACACTTCTCGAGTATTTGACAGAACAGAAGAAGGCGGACTTCATAAGATTATCAAGGGTAAAGGGCATTAAGCCAGAAGTTGTAAGACTGATCCCTGAAGTAATTGCGCGCAGATATATTGTTCTTGCCATTGCTCTTTCCGATGATGTTCTTGTTGTTGCAATGAAGGATCCTACAGATATTGTTGCAATTGACACAATCAAAAGAATTACAGACAAAAAAATCAATGTGGTTAAAGCAGATGAAAATGAAATACTTGAAAGAATAGATAGGTTTTACATGAATACAGGGGATCTTACTGAAACAATAGCGGCACTGGAAGATGTCAATGAGGCAACAGAAGAAATCGATGTTAATCAATTGAAAATCGCTGCTGAGGATGCACCCATCGTGAAGTTTGTCAATACTATTTTTTTTCAGGCTGTTGAGAAAAGGGCAACTGACATCCATCTTGAACCAATGCAGGATGAGGTATTCCTCAGATTCAGAATAGACGGAGTGCTACATCAGATGCAGGCCCCTCCTAAAACTTCATATTCCGGGATTGTTACACGGCTAAAGATTATGGCTTCCCTTGACATCAGTGAAAGGAGATTGCCGCAGGATGGTCGAATAAGAATTCTTGTTGGTTCAAAAGAACTTGATATCAGGATTTCCACGCTTCCAACTATTTTTGGAGAAAAAATTGTAATGCGTATCCTGGACAGAGAAACAGTGCTCCTGGGAATGGAACAGCTTGGTTTTGAACCAGAAGAATTGAAAATTTTTCAGGATGCCTTGATGAAACCCTATGGAATGATTATTGTGACAGGACCGACAGGTAGCGGTAAGACCACGACTCTTTATGCGGGGTTGAGTTATATTAATTCTCCTGATATCAATATAATAACAATTGAAGATCCTGTTGAGTATGCAATTTCAGGGATTAATCAGGTTCAGGTGAAACCAAAAATAGGGTTGACTTTTCCCGCAGTATTGCGTACTCTTCTCAGGCAGGATCCTGATGTAATTATGGTAGGTGAAATAAGAGATCTTGAGACGGCTCAGATAGCGGTCCAGGCGTCTTTGACCGGACATCTTGTGATATCCACTCTTCATACAAATGATACAGTGTCTTCAATTACCCGGCTTTCTTATATGGGTGTTGAACCATATTTGCTTGCTGATTCTTTGAATCTTGTTCTTGCGCAGCGGCTGGTAAGAAAAATATGTCCGAATTGTAAGGAAGAAGACCCGGAAGCAGAAGAATTTCTTAAGAAGCACGGACTTTCCCTTGATAAGAATGTTATTCTGTACAGAGGCAGAGGTTGTGGGGATTGCGATAACACCGGTTATCATGGCAGGGTTGCAATTTATGAAATTTTGAATGTTTCAAGGGCATTAAGAAAAATGATTGTTGAAAATGTATCTGACGATGAAATCAGGGAACTTGCAAAACAGCATGGATTGGTTACATTAAGAGAAGCCGCAATAAAGAAAGCGATTGCTGGCATTACTACAATTCGCGAAGCTCTTTCTTCAACCCTTTCTTTGTAAGCCATGGCAAAATATTTTTATATTGCGCGGGATTCCTCGGGAAAACGGCTTCAGGGTATGCTTGAGGCCGATTCAAATACTGCAGCAATTAGTGCTTTAAGAAGACAGCAACTTTTGCCTGTGGAAGTAAGACTTGTGAGTGAAAAGGGAACGTTGATTGCTATTACAGAAAAAAAGCAGATTAAACAGAGAGGAAAGGTTTCTCTTCCAGAAATGGCTTTGTTTTCAAGACAGCTTTCTACAATGCTCGAAGCAGGGATCCCTATCCTTGACGCTGTTGGGGACCTTGCTTCTCAGACACCGAACAGGTTTTTTTCTTCTGTGCTTTCAGATATAGCCAGTAATATCAGAGAAGGAACCAGTTTCTCTCAGGCTCTGTCAAAGCATCCAAGGGTTTTCAGCCCGTTGTATACGGCCCTTGTGGTGTCAGGTGAAGAAAGCGGTAACCTTGTGGAGGTTTTAAAAGACCTTTCATCAGAACTCGAAGACCAGTTGACTCTTTTAAGAAAGGTTCGTCAGGCTGTCAGTTACCCTGCTGTAATACTGCTATTTTTTGTGGCTGTAGTTGCATTTGTTTTTTTATATCTCGTACCAAAATTCCAGGAAATTTTCGAAAGTTTTGGAGCGCAACTGCCGTTATTTACAAGAATTATCCTGCAGATAAGCAGGTTTTCGCTGAAGTTTTTTCCTTTTTTGTTGGTTGGGCTGATTTTACTGGGAGTTTTTCTTTCATGGTATAGCAGAACAAAATCTGGAAGCAGAAGAATTGATGGGTTGAAATTGCGGCTACCAGTTTTTGGAGATCTTTTCCTGAAAGTTAGTTTAGCAAGATTTTCCCGTTCACTTGCGACTCTTCTTCAGGGAGGAGTCAGTATTGTTGCAGCCCTTGATATCGTTGCCAGGACAGCTGGTAATACGATACTGGAAGATTACATCGAAAGAATCAGACAGGGTGTTATAAAGGGAGAATTACTCGGCGACGAGATGAAAAAATATAGATTGTTTCCAGCAATGATGGTAAGAATGGTGAGGGTGGGTGAAGAAACAGGAAGAACCGACGACATGCTGACCAGGGTTTCGAAGTTTTTCAGGGACGAAGTGGATGTGACCTTAAACATACTTTCATCAATACTTGAACCCGTGCTGATTATCGGGCTGGGTGTGATTGTTGGTACGGTTGTACTTGCAATTTACCTTCCAATTTTTAAACTTGCGGCTACTGTTCGTTGAGAATCTGTGCCAGTTCCTGCGGTATTGGATACCCGAGTTTCATTGCATGTTTGAGGTCTCCAGTTGCAGATTTTTTATCTCCTCTGGTGAGTAATGCAACTGCTCTGTGAAAATATAATTGTCCATTTTCAGGATAAATCTCAATCGCAGAAGAGAAGTCCTGAATTGCCATATCGATTTTTTTGTTAACCAGGAAAGCGATACCACGATTTTTCAGAGCGTCAACATATACAGGTTTCAGTTTCAATGCCATGTCAAAATCCGTAAAAGCGGCGTTCCATTCATGAAGAGATGAATATAGTACTCCTCGATTGTTATAGGTAAGTGCATAATCAGGTTTCAATTCAATGGCTTTATTAAAATCAGAAAGGGCACCCTGATAATTTTTTGTTGATGCAAAAAGAATTCCTCTATTGTTATATGCTTCAATATACCAGGGATTGATTTTTATTGCCATTGTGTAATCACTGAGGGCGTTCTTGATGTCGCCCTTTGCTGCATAAGCAAGACCGCGATTTAAGTATGGTCTTGCTTTATTTGGAGATTTTGAAACTGTATCATTCCAGAGTGTCAATGGGTCCTTCCATACATTATTCCTTTGATACGTCAAAACACCATAGAAACACAGGAGTACTGTCAAAAATATTGTCACATATTCCTTTTTTCTTGAAATATAATACAGAAAAGATGGCAGGAAAAATGCAAAACCTATTAAAGGAAGATACAATCTGTGTTCCACAACAAGATCTGGTTTTGGAACAATGCTTGATTGCGGAAGAATAGATATGATGAAAAAGGCAAGTGAAAAAGAAAGAAATCTGTGTTTTTTAAAAAATAAAATGCACAAGAAAACAATGCCTGACATTAACATGAATCCTGCAAATGTTTCAGGCGGAGAAAAAATGGATTTTGAAACAGCGATGTCGTAATCAAGATTTTGTCTCAGGGGTAGAAACAAAAGCTTGAAATAAATCAAAAATGCCTGTCCCTGGGTGAGAAAATAATCTCTGCGTGTAATAATTTCACCGGGTGGCCCCTGCATTGAACTCACCGATTGAAGTTCAGAAGTATTTATTCCATGAGTGAGTAAAAGTATTGCCGGAATGATTGAAAACAAAAAAACTGAATAGAAAATAACTTCCCATGTTTTTATAACACAGTTCAATTTTTTTCTGAACCAGAAAAAGTACATCAATATGAGAAATGGGAAAAATATCGCTATTTCTTTTGTGAACATGCCCGCAATGGCAGAAACAGAACACATAATAAGCCAGAACCATCTTTTTCTTTTGCATTCCAGCATTTTTATCCAGCACAAAAAACCAGAAAGAATGAAAAGCGTTGCAAGACAGGTATGACGCTGGTAAATATAAGTGACTGCCTGTGTTTGCACAGGATGCATAACAAATATGAGGGATGAAAAAAGGGCTACAACTGATGTGGTATTATTTTCAAACATACCTTGGAGAGTTTTTTTTACAATGTGCCATATCAGAAGGCCACAACTGATATGAATGAGTAAATTAATAATGTGATAACCTGTAACATGAAAATGATGAATTTTGTAGTCGATTGCAAAGGTTAAATAAGTGATGAATCTTGTTGACCAGTATCTGAACAATTCACCAATTTTTTCGAGATGTAAAATTCTCCAGTTCCCTGTAATACATGCGAGATCATCAAACTGAAATGGGACAGAAAATGTATTTGAATAAATAAGGAACGTAGAAAAAATAATGATAAACACCGACGCGACATCGCAAAATCTGTATTTATTGGGAAACATTTTGATTGTTAGATAGTTTAGCACAGAATTCGAATTTTGATAATCTATTTGACAGCGAAGGTTTCAGTGTAGTAAAATCTATGAAAAAAAGAAAGGGGGTGATTGAGGTGAAGAAAACAAGAAATTCAAAAAAGGGCTTTACTCTTATTGAGTTGATGGTGGTGGTAATTATTGTTGGTATTCTGGCTGCTGTAGCAATACCTATTTACAGAAGCAACATTAAGAAAGCAGCAGCATCAGAAGGTGCGGCATTGCTTGGTGCAGTGCTTACTGCTCAGAAGGTTTATTATGCAGAAAATAGCACTTATACCAGTAATAAGTCGGATCTTAATGTTGAAACCACTGGTAATAAATATTTCTCAGATTACACTTTGAGCGGAGTCAGTGCCACAGGGTTTACTGCATCAACAACAGGGTCCGGGACTGCCTCTGGTGTTACAGTGACAATGACCTATACCAATGCTGGTGGTGCGACAATAAGCTATTCCGGTTTATAATGGGGGTTTGCCGGGTTTTATGAATGTTTGTCTTGGATTGGATATTGAGTCTCATTATATTAAGATTGTTGAGGGTTATGCGAAAAAAGGGAAGTTTTTTGTAAAAACAGCGGGCATAATTCATAACCCTTTGCCACGTGGGCATATTAATCTTAATGAAAATAGCCAGAAGCAATTTTCTGTTTTTTTGAAAGAATTTTTAAGAAAAATTAGTATCAAAAGAAAAGAAACCGTTTGTGGAATCAGTGGAAATGGTTTGATAATTCATTATTTTGACATTCCTGATATTCCTTCCGAAGAAATCGAAAGTACTGTTGAGCTTGAAGTGCTTCAAGTAATTCCTGGCGGAGTTGAAAAGATTGAATACGATTACACTGTTTTACCTTCTGTTCAAGGCAAACGGACTGTTATGCTTGTGGGACTTCCCAAGCCAAAATGCGACTTTTTTGTCAATACACTTTTGTTGAGCGGTTTGAGGCCTGTCATAATGGATATCGGTGGGCTTGCGCTTGCAAATTGTTACAGGACTTTGAGTAATAATTCTTATGGGGATGTTGCTATCATTGATGTGGGTGCGAGTCATACAGTTCTTGCAATTACTGAGAAAAACGGATTTGTTTTTGTCAGGGATATTGATTTTGGAGGAGATAATGTTAACATCGAAATCAGCAAATTAAAGAAAATTTCTGTGTCAGAAGCAGAGCAATTCAAAAAAACCCTGGTTTTCGGGATGAGGTTGAGAAAATTCTACGGAATACTATGGGTGATATTTTGCAGGAAATATTAACATCCATCAAATACGTTTAAACTCGAACACAGAAAAAGATAGAAAAGTTTCTGCTGACAGGTGGATCAAGTCTGCTTCCTGGATTTGTAAAAATTGTAGAAGAAAATCTCGGGATTTCAGGGGATCTCTGGAAACCAATGGAGGGA
>Ga0116166_1001035_pt1 | contig 25892 bp, 14 predicted proteins | sample AD_JPNMR2_MetaG_FD_89884 | JGI IMG/M metagenome (GOLD analysis project Ga0116166, IMG submission 89884) | Active sludge microbial communities of municipal wastewater-treating anaerobic digesters from Japan - AD_JPNMR2_MetaG | ecosystem: Engineered > Bioreactor > Anaerobic > Digestate | place...
TACGAAGGACAAACCAGACCTTGCAAAGATATGGGCACGTCTGGAAGCAACAGGTGAAGTGTATATAGATGATGTAAGTTTGGTGAAAGAATAGAAGAATTAAAAATACAGGGGGTACGATGCAAAAAATTCTTCTTTTGTTATCCATCCTTTTTTTTCTCTCCCTTCCTCTTGTTTCCTTTTCTGAAGTGTCCAGTCCCGTTGTCTTTGCTCCAAAAATAAAACAACCTGTTATTATAGACGGTGTACTTGATGAGCCATTCTGGAAAAATGCGTTGAGGATAGGGAACTTCCTTGACATATATGACAATTCAAAACCTGCAGAACCACAGACATATTTTCAGGTGGTCTATGATGAAGAAAATATTTACTTTGGTATAACCGGTATGGAGCCGAATATCTCAGAGGTTGTAAAAGAACCGTTTCCGAGGGACTCCTGGCCCAGAGGTACCTCTGTAGAGATTTTTCTTGATACAAACAGTGACCGAGCCACATATTATCAGTTTGCGACAAATCTCGGTGGAGGTATCTTTGATTCCTATAACAAGGATACAAAGTGGGATGGAAACTGGAAGATTGCTACGAAGGTTTATAGTGATAGATGGACTATTGAGATAGCAGTCCCTTTTTCAGATTTTAATATAGAACGGGTTGAGACAGGAATGAGATGGGGACTGAATATATGCAGGAACAGGGAAGGAGGTCTTCAGTATTCAAGCAGCTGGGCACCGGTTGGTGGAGATTTTCATAATCCAGGAAAGTTCAATGCACTGATTTTTGGAGATTTTGATAGCTGGAGGGAAGCAGAAAGTAGAAATTACAGGGATTTCAGGCAGGAGATACTTTCGTATTTAAGAGAGCAAAAGCAAAAGGAAAGAAAGATAGAGGCAAAATTACGAAGGATAGATGTTTTAATGAGGAAGGTTCAGGGTGTAAAAATAAAGGATAAGAGAGATATAAAACAGATACTCCCAGTTTATACCCGTATGCAGACAGTTCAGGTTTTATCACAGGATATAAATGATGAGATGAAGGCAATAAAACTTTTGGATAAGATAAAGAAGGAGGAGGAAAAATGAAGATACTCAGACTTTTACTGGTGCTGCTTTTTATCGGAACTCTCTGTTTCGGGTGGGAAGGCAAATTCCCCGGCTGGCAGCCATATGATAAACTTCCAGGGGCACTTATTACGCCACACATTCCCTTCGCTAACCCTTATTATAAAGGGAAACTTAAAGTTCTTGTTATCGCACCCGCCTGGACACAGAGGGAAACAGTGGAACTTGCACAGCGTCTTTCGGTAGAATACACACCGCTGATGACAGAATCCTATGATTTTTTTGGACCATATCCAGGAGAAGGGGAACGTTCTTATTACCTTACCATATCAAAAAAGGAATTTGAACAGCTTGTTAACGAAAGGCTCGGGGATAGTGCAGTGTATGACCTTATAATCATAGGCAAAATTCCATGGAAGGTCTTTCCTGATAATATAAAAAATCAGGTACTGGACAAGGTAAAAAATGGAGCAGGGCTTCTTTATGTCAATCCTTCTGACCTTCCATCTGAAATACAGGGTTTGCTAAAAGACAATGAGCCCGTAAAGAACAGGATAGTATCAGGGATTCCATTCAAGCAGATACCACTTCTTGCGGATGTATCTATTTTGTCAGGGGAGATTGAAAAGGGGAGGATTATAACAATTACCTATGCCGGGGATAAAACTTCAAAGGCAAGAGGCAGGGTTGAGTGTTTAACTCCATTTGAAGGTGATGACCCGCTCTATTATGACTACTATTACAGTTTGATTGCAAAGGCGTGTTTGTGGGCAGGCAAGAGAGAGCCAGAAGTTGTCTTTAAAAGCATCCCTTCTGATAGCCCTGTGGTTTTGCGGGATAACCTTACAAAGACAAAAATTTCTTTTACTGTTGAAGGGAAAACTTCTGATGTGAACTCCGTGAGTATATTTATAAGGGATAGGAAAAATAATCTGGAATATGAGACAGCCATTCCTTATAGAAAAAGTGATATTTCCTTTTCTCTGCCATTCCTTAAAAGTGGCGAGAAGATACTGGATGTTATATTGAAGAATAACAGGGGAGAGGTAGTGAACTGGGTATCAACAAACCTTTCGGTATCTTCTCCTGTTGATATTGAAAGAGTGGAAACCGATAAGGAAATTTATAAAAAGGGAGATGAAATCAAAGGCAGGGTATTTTTAACAGACGTTTTACCTGAAGGTGCACACCTTTCCGTATATATAAGAGATGCTTTTAACAGGAAGGTTGCAGAATACAAAGCAGATGGAAGCGGGAAAGAAATAACATTCTCTTTTAATATCAGATATCCTTTAACTTATGGATACACGCTTACAGCAAAACTTGATGATAAAACAGGTACTATCTGTGAAAAGGATAAAAAACTCTATATAAACATAACCGATTTTTCAAAGGCAATTAAGGACTACTCATTTATCATCTGGGGTGGCGCTTCTGATAATAGCAGAAGTACACGGACATACCTGCAACAATTTTATAATTCAGGGGTTGATGAGATATATGTTACATCAGCACTGTGGGATAACTATGAAAAGTCAAGAGAAATTGCTACCAGAATTGCTGATGCAAATCTCAGGTCAGCACCTTATACAACAAGATTGTTTTTTGTCTCCAACCAGGCAGCACATCTAAAACCGATTGAAGGGAAAGATGGTTTAGAGATACAGAACTGTCCACTTTCTCTGCCACCTGAAAAAATCAAAAACAATTCCATAATAAAGCATCTCAGAGAAACCATTGGAAAGGCATATGGTGCTTTAGGTGCATCTTACTACAGTTTGGGTGATGAGAATGCACTCTCTTTCCCGTATTACGATGTCTGTTTCTGTTCTAACTGCCAGGAAGGTTTCAGGAATTATGTAAAGGAAATGTATAAAACCATAGATGCTTTAAATAACTCCTGGAATACTGACTACAGGGACTGGTCTGAAGTCAAAGGAATTACACTTATGGACGCATATAAACAAAAAAGGTATCCCCAGTGGCTGGACTTCCGTATGTTTATGGATAATGTATTTTCTGACTTCCATATTACCTGTGCAAGGGCAATCCAGGAAGCAGACCCTGATGCGAAGGTAGGGCTGGAAGGTCCTGTCTACCCGGCAAAAACAGGGACTGGCTTTAACTGGTACAGGATGCTACCCCATATGAACTTCTTTGGACCCTACAGAAATCCGATAGAAGTTCATGCAGCACTTTCCTTTATGCCGGAAGATAAACTCATAACTGCATGGTTTGGAAGTTATCAGGGCGAGACATATGAACAGTATATGCGGTTTTTCCCATGGGCTGTGCTTTTTGAAGGGATGAATGCTGCTGCCTGGTGGCCCAGCGGGGTTGGTGGTAGTGCTGGACTTGGAGGAGCAGCCGCCTATACACCTGACTTTGTGCCACTGGAGCATTTCCAGTGGGCATCAGAAGAAATAAAGGAGATAAAATCGGGTATAGGAAAACTCCTTATATCTTCTGAAAGGAAACTCCATCCCATAGGTCTTTATTATTCCAATGCCTGTCTGCATGCTTCTACTATAAGACCTGAAGAGACCACCTGGGAACTTTCTCTTATGGATTTCCACTATGTCCTGAGAGATGGTCGTTATGACTACAGATATATCTCTCCGGATGATATACTCGGCGGGAAACTTTCAGATATATCAGTGCTTATTCTCCCCTATGCTCAGGCGATATCGTTGAAAGAAGCAGAAAAAATAAAGGATTTTGTACGCCAGGGAGGATTGCTGATTGCTGATTTTGTACCAGGTATAATGGATGAACACGGTAAGAAACTTGAAAAAAGTTCACTTTCCAGTATCTTCGGCGATGTATTCCCCTCAGAGGTGGATGTACGTTCCTATGGTAAAGGCAAGGCAGTATATCTTGGAAACTATGTAAAGGGCTATTCTGAAAAACGGAAACGCGGGGAAGGGAAGGGGATTTGTGCTGGGATGGTGAGGTTTTTAACTGACCTTCCATCAAAAAAGATAACTCCTTTTGCTGATGTAACTGACAGTAATGGAGAGATAAGACAGGATGTTGAAGTTTCTCTTTTTGAGAACGGGCAGGCAAAGTATATTACTCTTATAAGAAGTATAACCCCCGGTCCTGCGGTTAAAGCAGCAGGTGCTGAAGCAGTTGCTGTTTCAGGTGCGGTTGCTACCGATGCAACATCTCTGGTTAATGTCCAGATTCCACAGCCATCTTTTATATATGATGTAAGAAATAAGAAGTTTATAGGTAAGACAGATAAATTTACCACGACCCTTATGCCATCTCAGGCAAATGTATTTGCCCTGCTTCCTGCGAAACTTGAAAGTATGACGCTACAGATGGAGCGGCAGGGATATAAAAAGGGAGATGTTGTACGGTTTAGCGTTGTCCTTCCTGAAGAGTTTAAGGATGCGGGGATGTGTGTCAGAATAGAAGTTTATGGACCGGATGGGAAGATTATCCCTTATTACACCCGGAAATTGATAAGCAGTAAAGGTATGATAGAGGGAGAGGTGCCTTTGTCTCTTGATGAACCATCCGGTAATTATAAGATTACAGCTACTGATGTGGCGACATCGCTGACAGTGTCTAAAACATTCAGTATTGATTAGGCAGGGCAGGAATAGCGAGGCATTTGCATTTGAAAGGGTTCAGTGAAAAAGTTAAATATAAAAGATATATCTATTTTTTTATTTTTGTTTTTTGGTATTTGCTCGGCAGAAAAGGTGGTGGCTGTTTTTCATGCTGATACACCACCTGTTATTGATGGGCGCCTTAATGATAGGTGCTGGAAATATACAGATGTTATAGATGATTTCACCCCGCTTTATTCACTCCCATTAGAGCCATCAAGGGTAAGGATGGTTTACGATGAAGAAAACCTGTATATAGGCATAGAGATTCTTACAAAAAATCCGAAGGTTCTTCACCGCAGGATAGAAGAAATCCGTTCAAAAGGGAATTTCAGGGAAGGTTTTGTTCATATAAGGGACTTTACAAACCAGTGCAGTGTTGAGATTTTTATAGACCCTGGTGCAACTATGCTTAATCACTATCAGATACTTTTCAATGCAACAGGTCAGATATGCGGACATTACAAGTACCAGTGGGAGGATGTGTTCCCTGTTTTACCTTACGGCAGAGCACAGATGACAGATACAGGATGGACAGCAGAAATTGTTATACCACATATGGCTCTGGAGAATGCTGCTTTTGATGCTGGAAGAGAGTGGGGATTCAATATCGTCCGTAATGACCTTCAGGCAGTTTCCATCTGGAAGGATGTAGGTCCTGTATTTAACACACCAGGCCAGTTTGGAAGGATGGTGATAGGAGATTATAAGCACTGGTGGTATGCAGTGTGGGAAGAAGGGGTGATAAGAAGTATTAAGGCAGTATCAGAGGAGATGAAGCAGGATAGTAATATACGGCAGGATATACTTAATATGTATCGTGAGGTTAAAAAAAGGATAGAGAAAGAAAAAAGACAGAAGGTTAATCTTTCAAGCAGGAAGGGTTTTCTTAATGCATACAGGCGTTATAATGATTTTTACCCGCTATTCCACAGGTTTGAAACATATTACCGCACATACAGAAGCGTTCGGGAATAAGGACAGAGATAAACAGAAATATGCCCGAAAATAAATTTACAATAAAGGGATGAGTACGACCACAGAGATAATAAAACAGAATTAAAAAGGAGAAAAGGGAAAATGGGCAGGATAAAAAAGATTTTATTATGCAGTACGGTAATTTCAATGCTGATTTCAACCGGTTTTCTGTATGCAACAGCACCTTATGGTGACCCTAACCAGCCATATGATAAACTTCCCGGTACTTTTGAAACATACCATGTGGAATGGGCTACGCCTCTTCCGGAAGGAAAATTAAAAATTCTTTTTATTGTGCCATATAATATGTCGCGGGAGGTCGTTGAATTAAAGCAGCGGCTTGACCTTGAGTATACTGTGATTATGAATGTATGCCGTTCTTCCTGGTGGGAAGGATACCGTGAGGGAGGAGAGGCATCACCCATTGCCAATGGAGAGGAAGTCCTGGATAAAATTGTGGATGAACGACTTGATTCTTCCCGTAAATATGATGCGATAGTGATAGGCAAGGTCTCGTGGGAAATAATGCCGGAGAAGGTGAAAGGACTGATATTGGAGCATATCAGAAAAGGGACAGCACTTATCTATGTATCACCACACAGGGCGACTTCTGGATGGAGAGGTATCACACCGCAGGCGTCTGCTCCTGACCCGCAGTATGAAAAACTTTTCCTTCATAATGATAGACCTGATATTACGGAGATGTTAACAGAAGGACTTCCCTTTGATGTTATACCCTTAACGCCTGTTAATAGTGTTGAAGAAGGCAAGAAACTTCCTCCTTCTCCTGTTGCACCTGGAACATTCCGTATATTTGTGCAGAAGCCGGTGAATATACGGATAACAAAAGAAGGTAATGGTACCATACTTGTTCTTGATTATTGCGATGATGGTGTGGGTAATTCACTGACATCAGGTGTTCTTTACAACCCTGTAATGTATGACTATGAGTATGCACTTCTTGCACGGTGTATCCTTTATGCTGTTAAAGGAGAAAGTGGAGTAAAGAGTTCTATATCCTTTAATGCCCCGGAGACAGTATTAAAGGCGCCGGAAGGAATTAAGATGCCCGCTGGCTGGGATATTAAGTCACCGCGTGTGATAATATCCCGTGATGACCTGAAGGATTCCCGTATCGTTATGAATATCAATTCAACAGGGATGCGGGGAAATTTTGTAGCGGATATACAGATAAGGGATGAGAAGGGTAATGTATTAAAGAATGAAAAGAGAAGCATCAGTTTATTTACTGATAAGTCCGCATCAGTAGAATGTTCAATCCCTGTATTACCAAGAGGAACATATTTTGCAGATGTCCGTATAAGAGCAAAATCAGATGGCGTCATATCCTTCGCTTCCGCTGCATTCCGCGTGGAAACACCTGTTACTGTTGTGAAAATAGAAACGGATAAGCCCTATTACAAAGAGGGCGAAGATATAAATGGAAAGGTTTTGTTCAGCCAGCCTATTGGAGAAGGGCTAAAGGCAGAAGCAACAGCCATAGATACATGGGGCAGAGCAGTTGCCCGTGTAAATGTAACTCTTTCTTCAGACAGAAAAGAGGGGCTTTTTACCATACCTGTGAAAAAGCCACTCAGCCGGCTCTGGGATATAGTTGTTGAGGTAAAGGATATCAGCGGTACTGTATCTGAAAACAGGGTATGGGTGGGACTGCCTGATTGGGACTTTGATGACTACTATATACCGCTTATATTCAGCGCAGGACCCGTGCCTGGCGATGGATGGCGTGGATATTTCTATACACAGCAGGTCCGCAAGTATGGAATAAATGCTAACAATACATATCTCATTTATGGGCTTACAGACCAGTATGAACATAATGAAAGGGCACACCTTGTGAATATAACATACGGAGAACACCTTGGGGAGAACGGTCTTGGAACAGGAACACAGTTTTTCAGTCAGGAGACAAGAGATACCGAATATACAGGACCTTCACTGGCTGAACTTGTTGATATGATGGAAGATGCACTTTCACGCGACGGAAAGATTGATACCCAGAAATTTCCTGAAATGCTTGATTTTAGTGCATACAGAATAGGAGGTGCGTGGATTAATAGCCGTATGGAGTCCTACAGAGAAATACTGAAATTTGGTACACCCTATGCCTTCCTTACAGGTGAAAATTATCTTCTTGGAGAGCCCGGTGGCTATGAGATATCAGGTTTTTCTCCTGCAAGCACAAGAAGGTTCCAGCAGTGGTGTAAAGAGGAGTATAAGGGAGACATAAACGCTCTTAATGAGGAATGGGGGACAAGTTTCAAGGACTGGAGCGAGATAAGAGGCATCCTCTTTAAAGATGCCTATAAGGCAAAGCAGTTGCCAAGGTGGGTTGCCTTCAGATATTTTATGCGTTCCCGTATCTGGAGCGAGTTTTTTATCAGGTACACGGAGATGATAAGAAAGAATATCGGATATCAACAGCTTCTTACAGGTACAAATGGACATGAACACCACGACCACAGCAGATACAGAGATGCTATGACATCCGGGAAACTCTATGTAGGGCAGCAACCAAACTGGGAATACCGTACCTGTGCAGGAGAAGAACTCAGACAGTCATTTTCAGGTGATAAGAGTTTCCTTCTGGCAGCACAGTCAATGATGATGTTGAATTTTGACCAGAAGACACCTTTGAATAACCATAGATTACCCTGGAAGGCATTATTTGCAGGATACAGGGGGTTTGACTGGGAGGCGGGCTCTGCCAGTGCAAACTCTCTTGGTGGTATGTGCTGTATGACCCCTGATTTTTCTGAGCCATTGCCGTTTTTCAAAAATATCAGTGAGCAGGTCCTGTATCTCCAGCGCGGGATAGGAAAACTTTGTATTACTTCAAAGGCATATCGCTCGGATGTTGCTATTCTGTGGAGTTTACCCAATCATTATATTTCACGTCTGCATCCAAGACAGGAACAGGGATTTTCCGGTGGGTGGCTTTATAACATAGATGTTGATGGAGGAGCCATCACAGATATTCTTGTGCTTATGAAAAACATCAGGATAAGGCCGACATTTGTGGCTCCGGAGGATGTGGTTGCAGGGGACCTTATAAGACGGGGTTTCAGGGCATTGATACTGCCCTACAATAAGGGAATGTCCGATGATGAAGCAAAGGCGATACTTGCTTTTGTGGAACAGGGAGGGCTTGTCATAGCAGATAATCAACCCGGTATATTTACCCGTTTCGGGAAGATGAGAAATAAACCTGTGCTGGCAGATTTATTTCCTGTAACAGACAGAGAAAATATCGTTCATTACGGTAAAGGTGTTGCTGCGTATATGCCGGGTGTTATTAACGGGTATCTCTCGCGAATGGAGAAGGGTGATTATGCGGGTAGTGATTCAGTGGCACTTCTTCTGGAAAAATATGCAGGAATAAGACCTTTTGCAGAACTGATAGATGGTAATGGCAAACCGAGAAGGGATACACTTATGCCTGTCTATATGAACGGGACATCAAGATTTCTCGGTATGCTCCGGGCTGATACCAGTGCTGGAAAAGAGACAGAAGAAACAAAAGTGATATTGAATGGGAAGTTCCATATATGGAATGTAAGGGAAAGGAAATATCTTGGATATGCTGACAGTTTTGATGTAAAACTTGATATGTATCCGAAATTTTTTGCACTTCTGCCAGCAAATCCTGTGGATATAACAGTGAAAACTGATACTTCTGATGTAAAAGAGGGGGATTTTGTAAAAGTAGAAGTTATGGTGAAATTTAAAGATGGCAGTCCTGATGGGATAAAAAATATGGGGCAGGTAATACACCTTGCAGTGTACGGTCCTGATGGGGAAGAATTGCTATGGTATGGGAAGAATATCCATTTCTACGGAGAGCGTGTAAATATGGAAATTCCTGTATCTTATACAGAAAGACCTGGCAGATACAGAATAGTAATTGAATATCCGATAACCGGGATGAGTGCATCCACGCATATTAATGTGGTAAAATGATAAGGAGGTATTATATGGTTAGAAAAAAATTAAAAGTTACAATTCTGGTTGTACTGTCTTTTTTTATCGGCGCATTTTTTGCTAATGGGGAGCAGAAAAATATGGTAGAGGAAGGCGGAGTAGAGGCGGTAAAGGAGCATATGGCAACTGTTTTTACTACTGCTTTAAAAGGCGGATGGGACTTCGGGGATGATATTATGATTACACTGCCTGTGTTTTTTGACCAGCTGTCAGGTAATCCAGGTAAGATAATGGTTGTTGAAGGAGATGAAGGAGGTACAGTATATAAAGGGAAAAAGTGCCTTTATATGGAAGGTAATGGCTCTGGTTTCTATATAAGGGTTTCCCCGAGACATTCCCGAAAAGGTGAAAAGTACCGTATGAAATTCTGGGCTAAGGGAGAAGGCAGGATAACTGTTAACCTTGTCGGTTTTGATGAGGTTGCTGGTGGCAGGGCGTGTGAGATTATCCCGAAGTCAGTGAATATATCAGAAAACTGGGCAGAATATATACTGGATTTTGAGGTTACAAAGGACCAGGTTACTGATATTGGCCCTGCAATTTATGTATCAGGGAAGGCGTGGGTGGATGAGATATTTTTTGGCAAACCTGAGTGATAAAAATTTACAATTTTATGACAATCATTGACCCTGCGAAAAAAAGGATGAACCACAGGGAGAGGTTCCGTCGCTTGATGCATTTTCAAAGCGTGGACCGTATTGTACACTGGGAGTTCGGTTATCTCGGTATAGAACGGTGGCACAGAGAAGGACTTCCCCTTGAGATAACAGCGGGGGAGGGTCCTGGTTCTGTAGAGGCCTATTTCGGTGTAGACCCCTGTGTATGGGTCCCACTTAATTGCAATCTTATTCCCCCTTTCCCATCTGAAGTAAAGGTTCTTGAGGACCACGGGCATCTTCAAGTTTTCCAGCGGTCTGACGGGATGATTTTTGAATCTCCTCCCACAGGTTCGGAGACAATACCAAGGTTTATAAAATTTCCTATAACCAACCGTGATGATTGGAAAAAATTCAAGGAACGGCTTGACCCTTCAAGTCCTGAGCGGTTCTTAACTGACTGGAAAGCAATAGGTGAAGAACTTCGTTTTTCCGACCTGCCTGTAGGAATATGGTTTGGAAGTTTTCTCGGGGTTCCACGTAACTGGATAGGATTTGAAAATATTGCACTTATGTTTTACGATGACAGGCCCCTTATAGAAGAAATTATAGCGACACTTACCACCCTTTATTACAGTCAGATAGAATGTGCGATTAAAGAGATAGATGTTGATTTTGCCGGCGGATGGGAAGATATATGTTTTCGCAGTGGACCCATTATTTCTCCTTCAATGTTTGCTGAAATCGTTGTGCCTCATATGAAAAAGGTAACAGGTCTTCTCAGAGCTCATGGATGTGATGTTATCTGGACAGATTGTGATGGAGATATACGAAAACTTGTGCCTCTATTTCTTGAAGCAGGTGTAAACTGTATGTTTCCTCTTGAAGTATTTCCAGGGAGCGACCCTGTTGAACTGCGCAAAGAGTATGGTAAAGCGATTCTCCTGCGTGGTGGACTTGACAAGCACAAGATGTCAGGGGATAAAAAAGATATACTTGGAGAACTGAAGCGGGTTGAGAAGGTTGTTGAGGAAGGTGGATATATTCCCCATATAGACCACAGGGTGCCCGCAGATATGTCCTATGAGAACTACAGGTACTACATAAGGGAAAAACTTGCTCTTCTCGGATGGTCAAATGAAGAGGTTTCATATGTCTGGCCTGTAAAGGATATGGTTCCGGATTATTGCCGTAAAGGTTCAAAGAAAGAAACGGGGATATGGCAGAAACTTCTCCGAACGACGCAGTACCATTTAATCTGACGTTGTAATTATTACTCGACCCCCGTGGTATTAAGATAAAACATACGGTAGAAGGTGATTAACAAAGTAAATTTTGTCCACCTGAGTGTCTCTGTATTACGATTATTGAAAATAACCCTGGTGTAGGAAGTATAAAAAACAAATTAAAGGCGTAAAAATACAGTGCCTGTAATATCTGAAGGTATGAAAATGGTTATAAAAGTTCTTGAAGATGAACAGATTACCAAGATACATAATGCCTCTCTGGAGATACTGGAAAGATGCGGAGTGGTTATTCCCCATAGAAAAATACTGGAACTTTTTGCTGACACAGGAGCAGATGTTTCTTTTAATACCAATCGGGTGAAGATACCACCTGACATTGTTATGCATCTGTTGAATAAAGCAGGTAGGTCATTCACTATTTACGGACGGGATATTTCCCGCAGAGCTGATTTTGGTAAAGATAAGAGGAATTATAACAGTATTGCAGGAGAAGCAATGTGGGTGGATAGTCCAGGTGATGAACGTCGTTATGCAACACTTCAGGATGTTGCTGTTGCATCCCGTTTTGCAGATGCTCTGGACTTCATCAATATAGTGGGGGCAATGGCTGACCCATATGAGCTTTCTGTTAAGTGGCGCAGTGTTGCTGTTGTTGCCGAAATGGTGCGCAATACTGTAAAACCCATAACATTCTGGTTTTATGACAGGCCGTCTGCTTCATATATTATGGAAATTCTTACTGCCCTCAGGGGAGATGAACTGCGGGCAAGGCAATATCCGCTTTTTTATCCATTTCTTGAACCGATAAGTCCACTCCGTTTTCCATTCAATGGACTGGATATCCTTTTTGAAACATCCCGTTTAGACCTTCCTGTTGCCATAGGTCCTATGGCACAAACAGGGCTTTCCGCTCCGGCAACTCTTGCAGGAACTATTGTACAGGAAAATGCAGAACTTCTGGCAGGAATCTGTGTAACGCAACTTATAAAGCCGGGGATTTCCGTATGTTATGGTGGTATATGCCATGCGTTTGATATGTCAACAACCCAGATGATTTTTGGAGGTCCGGAACAGGCAATATATGGTGTTGCTATGACACAGATGGGCAAGTATTATGGACTGCCTGTGTATATCAATGTGGGACTGACAGATTCAAAGGTCCCGGATGCTCAGGCAGGGCTGGAAATTGGAATAACTCTTGCGTTTGGTGTATCTGCGGGGGCTGACATTTTCGGGCATATGGGTATTTCAGGGGTGGACCAGGCATCTTCTCTTGATATGCTTGTTTTACAGAATGAGGTAATTGCCTATGTGGAAAAGATACTGTATAATCTTGAAATTAACGATGAGACACTGGCTGTAAAGGAAATCATTGATGTAGGTCCTGGCGGAAGTTTTATAGATAGAGAGCATACTGTAAAACATTTCAGGAAAGAACTCTGGTTTCCTAAATTGCTTGACAGGAATTACTATCAGCAGTGGTATAACTCAGGAGCACTGGATATGAAGGAACGATGCCGTCTGGAGAAAGAAAAAATTTTGAAAAGTCATAAGGTGGAGCCAGTTTCTTCTGAATTATCACGGGAACTGGATAGAATTGTAGATTCTGCCAGGAAAAATCTTGAGTAAGGGAGGTTGATTATGGAGAAAAAACAGGTGGCAGGATTTATTGTTTCACCCGACTGGGTAGAAAATCCCGTACTTTCCGAAAAATACATAAAAGAGATGTCAGAACATGGATATTATGCAGCAGTACTTTTTGTCAGGCATCAGAAACGGTCGGTTATTAACGAAAGGGTTCGTGATGCAATCAGAGAGATAGTAGATTTATGTCATAGATATAGTTTGAAGGTCATCCTTGATACAGACCCGACATTCTGGTCTCCTGATTTTGTTGAGGCACATCCTGAAGCAGCACTTCACATTATTAAAGGAATAGATGTAAGAGCAATAGATGGTTCATTTGAGTTCAGAGCGCCATTACCAATATTACAGGAGATGACCCCCTATATTTTCAACGATGTAGTTGCAGTTTTCAGAGAGGGAGGAGAATCTTATGAGCAGGTTCAGAAAAAGGATATCTCTTATGAATGGATGAATATCTTTCAGGGAGTGTTAATAAAGGGTTCAATAAGAGGGGGATATTCAGGGTCTCTCGTCTTTTATGTGGGTTTCAAAACCTTTGCCCTTGCTGACCTTTCACATCCTTTATATCTTGAGGGGCAGAAAAAACTGCTTGATATGTATAAAGGGATACCACTGGATGGTTTCGGATGGGATGAACCCGGGAAATATTCTGCACAGGGCTATTTCAAGTCAGGGGAGTTTTTCCCTGAATTTTTCCACAGGACTAATGGTTATGAGCTCTATTCACACCTGATATACCTGGACCATTGTGATAATACGCAGGATGCGGTCAGGGTGAGGTGTGATTATTATCGCACCCTTTCGGAGATGAATTTTATTGCTCAAAAAGAACATAATGAATATGCCCGTTCATTGTTCGGAAAAAATCTCATATTCGGTACGCATCAGACCTGGTCAGGTATTCCTGCAGACCTTGCAGGAGGAGTGATGGACTATTTCAAACTCGGCAGGGTATTGACTGCATCCTGGACGGATGGTTCCTGGGACTGTTCACAGTTCAAGTATCAGTCATATTTCTTTATCCTTGCAGAGAGTATAAAAAAAGAACTTAATTTCAGGGATGCATATTACAACGACTGGGGAACTATCTTCCCACCTGTGGAAAATATGCGGCTTGCCAATAGATTTAAGATGCTATTCCATATAAACTGGTTCAACATATTTTTTTCCGATTCCAGTGAATCCCTTTTTAACTACAGGATAGAACCACTGAAAAGTTATGCGAAGGAGGATGTAAAGGACCTTGATACCTTTGATAACTTTATAGGAAATAGCTTTTATCCTCACACAGACGTCGCTATTTTATATTCATGGGAGACAATAGCCGCTGCACCAAAATGGCTTGCACGTCTGTATTATATGATGTTTGCGAACCTTTCATTAAATCTTGTGGACAGCGGACTTTTTGGCGTTCAGATGTCCTGTGATGCCCTTGCCAGCGCAAAGATTGAGAAAGGGTATTTTACTGCCGGGAGATACAGATATCGTATCCTTATCGTCCCATATGGATATGTTTTACCACGGGCTGTCTATCTGAAAATCAAAGATTTGCTGGAGTCCTGTATCCCTGTGATTTTTTTAGGTCCTCCACCAGAGTTTGAATCGGAAAGCGGTAAGGTTATTTTATATGATTTTGCTGGATATGCAGGATTCAAACCGTTTTCTTTCCTGGACTATCAGCAACTTTATGCCACCCGGAAAGGACTTCCTTCCCCTTATGAATGGGAACCATCCTGGTCTGACTTCTCATACCCTGTTTCTGCATCTGATGCGGAAGTTTTTATGGACAGGGAAGGGCGTGTTTTATATTTAAAATCCCCGGATAAACCACTGTACTATATGCCTCAGGCAGACCCGAGGGAAGATGCTGTAAATCTTATAAAAAAGGTTTTACCGGCAGATATAGAAGTTTTTTCAGATGGGACATATTACAGGTTATATTATAGTGAAGAAAAAGAATCGTTTATTGTTGTTGCTGTTGCGAAAGGACATATTCCAGGATTTGACCTTACCCCTGCAAGTTATGGTTCCGGTCTGCGTGCACCGGTGAAGGAGCATCAAATAAAAATTCTTTTCCGATTCAAAAACGGGGAACTTGTTATGAGTGGAGGAAACTGGTGCGCTGTTAAAATTTCTAACAATCGTATTGTAGATAAAATTGGTAATTGTCCGGAGGTTATATGGCGGAAAAGATGACCCCGGGTGAAAGGGTTGAAAAGGTACTTCTTAAGCAGGGAGCAGACCGTGTACCTTTTACCATATATGAAGGACTTATGCCTCGCTCCACTGTTGAAAGACAACTGCGTAATGAAGGGCTGTGTCTTATATCGGGCACCAGCGTTTTCAGGATGCATCTGCTTGATGTAAAAGAACACAGTGAAGGGTTTTATAAGGATGGGGTGTGGTATGAAAGATGGTACTGGGATACTCCTTACGGGACACTCACTTCACTCCGCGTTCCTAAAGGATTTACCTTATGGACAAAGGAAAAGATGTTCAAGAGCAAGGAAGATTATAAAGCAGTTGCATTTTTAATCAAAAACAGGGTCTATGAGCCGATATATGATGAATTTGTAAAGCACAGGGAAGCAAAGGGGAGCGATTATTTCTGTACAACAGGGATAGGATATGAACCATTGCAGGAGTTGATTTATGGTATTATGGGAGTTGAAACATTCTGTATAGAGTGGGCGGAAAGACAGGATGAGGTATTAAAACTCTATGACCTCCTGGTTGAGGAGAGACGTAAGATTTACAGGATTGTTGCAGAATCACCTGCTATTTATGTGGGATATGGCGGTAATGTCTCTCCTGAAATAATAGGGATTGATAGATTCAGAAAATACTTTGTTCCTAATTACAGGGAAGCCGCAGAAATACTTCATAGACACGGGAAAATAATAGGGGTTCATTTTGATGCAAATAATAAACTTCTTGCTTCTGAAATTGCCAGTACAGAACTTGATTGTATAGAGGCGTTCACGCCACCTCCTGACTGCGATATGTCTGTAAAAGAAGCACTGGATATGTGGAATGATAAGATACTGTGGATTAACTTCCCTTCTTCCGTTCACTGTGCAGGGGAAGATGTTATAAGGCAAACAATGGAAGAGATTCTAAAAGAGGCAGGAACAGGAGAGCGATTAATAGTGGGAATTACAGAAGATGTACCTTCTGACCACTACCGTAAAAGTATGACGGTTATTTCAAGGGTTCTTTTTGAAAAAGGGAGGGTACCGTTGTCTTTATAAAAATTTAAAAGGGAGATAGAATGGCTTCAAAAAAAATTGCCTGTATCGGAGCAGGAAGTTTCCATTTTATGAGTGCAATTCCGGATATCCTTCTTGCTGATGGTCTTTATGGTTCAGAGATACTTCTCTATGATATTGAAAAAGAGAAGGCACGGCTTATGGCGGGCGCCTGTCGTAAGGTTGCATCTTCTCTTGGGACCGGATTTAAAATAAAGGTTGCTTCCTCCCTTGCTGAAGCAGTTGACTGTGCAGATTTTGTCCTTACATCCATAGGTGGGAGCGGTGCTGATATAAGCAGCAACGTGTACAGCTCTTATTATCATACTATGGATATGCATATACCTGCAAAATACGGCATCCATCAGGTTATAGGGGATACCTGCGGTCCTGCTGGTATGATGATGGCATTCCGTTCTCTCCCTGTGTATATGAATATCTGCAGGGAGATTGAAAAGAGATGCCCAAAGGCGATTCTTTTCAACCACTCAAATCCTATGGCTGTTTTGTGTCGTGCGATGTGTAAATATAGTTCTGTAAAGGTGATAGGAATATGTCATGGTGTACAGGCAGGGATTATTTATGCTGCGGAACTGCTTGGAGTGAAACCTGAAGAACTTGAATGTACCTGGGTGGGAACAAATCACTACTACTGGTTTACAGGTGTTTTTCTCGGCAAAAAGGATATGTATCCGGCATTAAAGAAAAAACTCAGGTATGCTAAAAAACAGGAAGGAAGGATATTAAGTGCAGAACTATCCCGTATATATGGATATCATATTGTCTATCCAAACGATGACCACATAATTGAATTTTACCCTTTCCTTACCCAGTTTCCCTCAGGGCAGGGCTCTCTCCCGTACGGTCTGGCAAAGAGTGCAAAAGCCCATGGATTTGATGAAGGGGCACCTTTCCCCGTAAGAGAATCACCGACAGAGAAAGTAAGACGGGATTTTTTTAGAAACTATAAAAAGATACTCGGTGGTATAAAGGTTCCTGAACAAAGAGTGAATAAAATTTATGGTGAAGCCATAGGTTCCATACTGGAATCAATGGCTCTGGGTAAAAGGGATGTATATATACTTAATATCCCCAATAGTGGTGCAGTCCCAAATCTCCCTGTTTATGCAATAGTGGAGATAGAGGCGGTTACAGATTCAAGAGGTGCTCGACCGGTTATTATGGGAGATGCTCCACCTGTGCTTAAAGGTATCTTAGAGAAGAGATTTGTCTGGCAGGAACTTGTTGTTGACGCAGGTGTAAAGGGTGACCGCAACCTTGCTTTACAGGCACTTATGGTAGATGAGATGGCAATTATACCAGAAAAAGCGGAAAAGATGCTTGATGAATTACTTGTGGCATCAAAGGAACTTCTGCCGCAGTTCTTTAAGAAACCAGGTAAAAAGTAAAAGGGGGATTACAGATGGACAGAAAGACAATACTTGGTGTTGAGTATTACAGGCCACCAAATCCTTCCATTGAATACTTTGGTTTTGACATTAAAAAAATAAAAAAGGCAGGATTATCGGTTATCCGTACATGGTTTCACTGGCAACAGGTCAATCCATCCGAAGGAAAATGGGATTTTACGAATTATGATAAACTTTTGAAAGAGGCGGGAAAGAATAACATTAAGGTATTGCTGCAGTTAAATATAGAAGTTCCACCTGAGTGGCTTGTAAAAAAATATCCTGAAGGTAGATGGGTAAATTCTGAAGGTATTCCTTATAATCCGCACAGTGTTGCAATGGCACAGGTGGGTACCTATCCAGGGCTGTGTCCTGATTATCCCCCTGTGAGAAAACATATGGAGGATTTTTTACTACACACTGCAGAGCATTACAGGGAACATCCTGCTTTATATGGATATGATGTGTGGAATGAAATAATGCCTTTTTATGGGGTGAAGAGCATCCACAACTATTTATATCATCCTGAGACAAAGAAAAAATTCGCTGCGTGGCTTAAAAAAAGGTATGAAGATATATCACTGCTTAACCATATTTATGGTGGCAGAAACTATGAAAGTTTTGATGATGTTCCAGTTCCTTCAGAAGAAGGGATTACTGTAGAACTTATTGACTTTTATGAATTTGCAGGGGACTGGATTCTTGATTACCTTAAATGGAAGGTTAATACTGTGAAAAAGATTGATAAAGGACATCCTGTTGTATCACATCCGGGAAGTGGTCCCGGTGCAGTTATATATCAACCTTACGACCCCTGTGAGATGGCTGCCGCAGTTGATAAATGGGGAGCAAGTTGTTATGAGATATATTTCTGGACAGCTGCTTTTCTTGCAGCACTTACGAGGGGTGCCTGCAAGGGTAAGGAGTGGGGATTTGTTGAGATGTGCGGAAGCCGTACCTGGTGGGGTCCCTACGGAAGCAAACTCAGGACACCTGAATTTCTTGAACAACTTGTCTTGCTTCCGATTTCCTATGGTGGAAGATTCAATATGTTCTGGCAGTGGCGACATGAAAGATTTGGACAGGAATCCCCTAATTTTGGACTTGTAGATGAAGATGGGGCTTTCAATAAAAGAACCGAAAGGATTGCTAATCTGGCGCAGAAAATTCTTGATAAACAGGATTTTTTTGATGGGCTTGAGTTTCCTCCTGGAGATGTAGGATTGTTGATAGACCTGCGTTCTATTTTCCTTGAGTATGCATCAAACCTTTCTGACAGGGACCGTCTTATTCTTTTTGAATACCTCGGATGGTTTTATTCTTTAAGCAGGGCAGGGGTTAATGTTGAGATACTTTATGGAAGTGATATTGCGAAGAATGGAATACCACCAAACATAAAACTTCTTGTTGCCCCAATCCTCAATATTGAGAGAGAAGGGATTATGGAGGCACTGAAGAAATTCGCTGAGAGCGAAGGAAATATCATCGCAGGTCCTTACCTTTTTACTTTTGATAGGTTTTCTTATATGAATGAAAAGGTGCCACCCGGATGTATGCAAAAGATATTTGGAAGTAAACGTGTTGAAGTCATCTTTCAAAAGGACATCCTTCTGGAAATTCCAGATATTGCTCCAGGGCTTAAACTGCCAGGGTATCACTCTCTGGAACTCTATGAATGTACGGATGCAGAGCCATGGGCTTTTTCAGGGGGCAACATATCCGGCACACTCCGTAAAAAAGGTAAGGCAGGTTACTATCGGCTGGGTAGTTGTGTTGGCACTCCTGCAGGTAAAGCCATATGTTTTCCTGATGATGCAAATGAAGAGATCTCAAAAATATCAGCGGGGCTGGAAACACTGTGTTTTAATCTGGCGCTTTCCTCAGGATGTTATATCCATAAAGTTAGAGCAACTGGAAATGTGCTTTTGCGTGTGTGTAAAAGTAGCAGAGGAGAAAATGTTGTCTTTGTACATAATCCTGAAGAGTCCCAGCAGGATATATGGCTCATCCCTGAATTTAGAATTAAAAAGGTTATGGATGTAATAAAAAATAAAGTGGTGCATATTAAAGACAACAGGGTATTTATCAGTTTGAAAGGCAGAGAATCATCCCTTTTAATATTAGATTAAACAGGAAAACAGTATGGACCTGAATAGAAAGGATATTATTTCCTCACATAACCTGATATTTGAGACTGCTCCGGATATCTGGCAGAACGGTTTCCCTGTAGGCAATGGCCATTTTGGGGCGATGGTATATCAGCCGGAAAACAGTATAGAATTTGCAATTTCAAAACTTGATGTCTGGGATAGAAGGGCAGACCTGCCTCCAAGAGTGCCCTTTTCAGAAATAAAACGTATTATTGCAGAAGAGCCCGAGAAACTGATTTCTGTACTTGCTACCGAGTCAAAACAGAAAACAGGGCAGTTGCCGGGTCCAAAACCCTGTGGAAAACTCAATATATCTTTTGATAAGGGGTTTATTGAACCAACGATTTTTGATAAAACGCAGACGCTGAATCTTTACGAAGGAATCTGTCAGGGTAATTACGAAATTTCAACCAAACAGATGGGATTTACTGTATTTGTCAGCCCTTATGAAAACTTGCTTGTTGTTAAAATGGAAGACCTGTGGACTGATGATAAACTGAAGTTTGCCTACACACAGGAGATTACATTATCACGGGAGATAGACCTTAATCTTGGAATGCCTGCTGTATTTTATCAAGATGGTATATCCTTTATAAAATACAAATTCCCTGACAATTTTGAATATGTTATAGGCTTGCTTGTAGATGGGATAGATACAGGTGAAATAGAAGTTTATCCTGACGCTGTAAAGATAAAAATAATGCTTGACTATCAGAAAAAAAGGAGATACTCATACTGTATATATCTTGCTGTCGCCACAGCTATTGATTCAGAAAATCCTCAGGAGCGTGTCTGTGAAATCCTTAAAACCTCAAAAGAAGAGGGATACAGAAGGGTTGAGAAAAGACATAAAGGATGGTGGGCAAATTTCTGGGAGAAATCAGCAGTACAGTTTGATAATAAGTTTATTGAAGCACTCTGGTATTTTTCTCTTTATCAGTTTGCATCATCTTCCCGTGGAGATATAGCCCCTGGACTTTTCGGGTTGTGGAACGCAAGTAAAAACCCTCCCTGGTGCGGCGATTACCATGGTGATATCAATATGGCTATGACCTACTGGCCAATTTTTTCCACCAACCACATAGAACTTGGTGAGCCATTTTTTAAGACATTTAGAAAGCTTTTACCTGTTTTTAAAAAACAGACAGAGGAGTTGTATCAGATAGATGGTATAAAATTTCCAATTGCCACTCTTGATACGGGAGTAGAACTGTGCGGTAATTACTACAGGATGATGCAGTGCACAACAGGTTTTTATGGACTGATATTCTGGAACAGGTATCTTTATACAAAGGATAAAAAAATTCTGGAAAAGGATGTATTTCCCGTACTTGAAGAAGGTGCAAAGTTTTATCTTGCTCTTACCGAAGAAAAAGACGGGCAGGTTATCATAGGTCCTTCCTGGGCACCGGAACAGGGTCCTATACCTGCGTATAACGTAAATAATGACCTTGGACTTATAAAGGCGTTATGGAAGGCATATGTAAAAGCATGTGATATTCTTAAGAAAAAATCACCGTACAGAGAAAAAGTTGAATATTACCTGCAGAACTTTCCTGATTATCCACAGAAAGGCGGGGAGTTTCTTGATTCCCTTACAGCAGGGGACTTTATAGGGTTAAGTCATCCTGGTTTGCTGGCTATGGTTGTGCCCGGTAATGACGTTGATGCTGAATCTCCACTTGCTCCTGTGGCTTTAAATACACTACATAATTTCCTGCCCCGACGGACAATCAGGAGGTCTTTTGCAGACAGGATAAGCAGTTCCTGTGATTTGACATGGCCATGGCTCCTTGCAGTATCAGTGAGATTGAGAGACCTTAAGTATGCAGAACATATCCTTATGGATATTGCTATCAGTGAGTTCCTTAAACCTAACGGGATGTTTGCTTTTATAGGAGGCGGGGTGTTTAATTCAAGAGAAGAAAAAAGAGCGGCATATAATCCAGAAGGTGCGCCTGTCCCTTATATTTCCCCGTCAGAGTATATACCTGCGGGCAAATGTGTCGCTCTCCATGCACTTTTTGCTCTTGCCTGCTCACAGAGAGGGAAGGAGCAGATGATGTCAATGCTCCAGCAACCATCAGGATTCTTATATGCGATAGATGAGATGCTTTTGCAGTCATATGGGGGCTGCATAAAGATATTTCCTGCTGTGCCTCGTTGTCTTGGCAAAAACTGTGCCTTTGATAAACTCCTTGCTGAAGGAGGATTTGAGGTTTCATCTGTTATGGAGAATAGAAAAACGGTATATGTGAAACTCAAAAGTTTATGTGGAGGGCTGTGTAGATTAAAAATATACAATATGAAGGAAAGAGAAATTGTTTTTAAAACATCCAGGGGTAAAGTTATTAAACCGGAAAAACTTTCGGATGGTACATACCAGTGGAATACTGTTAAAGGTGAGATATATATGTGGAAAGATAAACAATGGAGTTTTAAAAAAAGTATCTGGAAGGTTGAAAGTCCATCTGTAAAGACGTTTATAGATTTATGCGGGAATACTATAACCTATGGCAAAAAAGGGCATATATTTGAGAGATAGGTAAAAAACATTCAGGAGGGAAAACCACAATGGATTTAATTTCTGCTGGGAAAGGTAATCCTTACAGGGATTGGTTTAACTCGGGAAAATTGATAGGTGTATCTGCCGATGGCTTAACTGTGAAGGATTTTCAGAAAGGTATGAGGGTTGCATCTGTCTCCAGAAAGAAAAGAGATTGTGAAACTGTTGTGAATATCAAATGGGCGCATCCCTCAGGTATGGAAGTGGATGTTAACTATTTTATTTTCAGCGATACAGATGTTATAGAGTGGGAAGGTAGAGTATATAACAGGGGCAAGCGAATTATAAGGGATATCAAACCGTTTTCCCTTTTTCTGGATGGCTATGTATATGGTACAGGCAACCCCCATATAACCACTGTTTACGGAGGCGCAAGTACTTCCGAGGCATATCCTCCACTTTCATACAGGGTATTTGAACAGGAAGGTACTGTGGAACTTATCTGTGGAAGGGAGGGTGGCCGTTCCACTGAAACCTTTATACCCACCCTTATAGTTAATGATTATTCTACAGGCAGGGGATTTTTTCTTGCATATGAATGGCCCTGCCGTTCTATCGTTCAGATGGGGTCACGCCGTATATCCAGCAGTAAGATGGGTATGCATATATGGGCACATCCTGGCTGGGTTATGTTTGACTTAAAACCTGGAGAAAGTGTATATCTGCCACGGGTGGATATCGGATTTTTTAATGGGGATGGGGTTAGTGGAAGCAACGCCTTACGCAGACATATAAAAAGACATATATTAAGACCTGTTAAAGAAGGAAGTTCTCTCCCCCCTGTTTTTTACAACCACTATTTCGGATGGGGTAACGAATTTACAGCAAAAGATTTGAAAAAAGAAGCAGATGTTTATTCAGAACTCGGGATTGAATATTTTGTCGTGGATGCCGGGTGGTTCAAAGGAGGATTTCGCAAAGGTATAGGAAACTGGGATATGGTGGACAGCAGGAAATTTCCAGAAGGGATGGAAAATTTCTCAAGGTATGTTGAAAAAAAAGGTATGAAATTTGGTGCATGGATTGAGATAGAGTTCGTTGAGAAAGATGCAGAATGGATGAAAAAACATCCTGACTGGTTTTATGACGCAGGATATCTCCAGAATCCCGGATATTACTCCAGGGAATTTACAGACCGCCTTTTAAAACTTGATAATAGTTCTGTAAGAAATAAAGTTGCTGACTGGCTGGAGTTATGGGTTAAGAGATACAATATAAAATGGGTCAGATGGGACTTCAACAATACTCCGCTTCCTTTCTGGATGGTAAATGAGAGGGGGCAGATGGGTAAAATACATATTGAATATGGAGAGGGGTTGCTTTCTCTTCTGGATGAGTTTATGCGAAGGTGTCCCGATGTTCATATTGAGGCATGTGCAGGTGGCGGACACAGGGCAGACCTTGGAACACTCAGAAGGGCACACTCCCTCTGGATGAGTGATAATTCCCACTCCTATAATACAATAAGAAGGTTTCAGGCAGGGTTTAACAGGGTGATAACAGCAAACTATTGTAATTCCTGTTTCTTGTATGCCACACATAAGCACCAGAGGGTTCAGAGTATATCTTCCATTAGAAAAAGTGGCTATCCTTCAGCGGTTCTGCGTTCGCGGATGGGTGGTAGTTTAGGGTTTGCAGAGAAGACATGGTTCTGGACCTCCCGTATAAAAAAATATCTAAAGGATGAGATTGAGAAATATAAGTCGGTGAGGCATCTTCTTATGGAGGACTACTACCCTCTTTTCTCTCCGCGCAGTATGAAGGAATTTGACGGATGGCAATTCCATTCACCAGAAAAAGGAGAAGGATTTTTTATGGTTTTCAGATGCGAATCTCCTTCAGGGAAAACGGAGCTGTTGCCACAGGGCTGGAAACAGGGGGAAAGATATGAGATAATTGATATGGATACAGGGGAAAAAATAAGAGTTTCAGCAGGTAAGGAGATACCGCTTTATATTGAAGAATTAGAGGGTGTGAAATGGTTTAGATATAGAATGCTATGAATTCAGAACAGGGAGGGGAAAATGGTAAAGAAAATGCTTATAATTCTGCTTCTTCTGGGTATTTCTGCATACACAAAAGCAGAAGAGGTAAAAACAAAGGTAACAACCGGTGGTGCATCTGCAGCGGACATTGTTTCATATCAGGGACCCAAGGCAAGGATTGCTGTTGGAAGTTTTGAAGTTAAGGCGGCAAAGGCATACGGAAGGATAGGTGAAGGGATACAGGATATGCTTATAGATGCGCTTTTTAAAACGAACAGGTTCATAGTTCTTGAAAAAGCCGCAGTGGCAGACCTTCAGAGCGAGTATGCATTAGGTGAGAGCGGGTGGTCATCCGAGGCACCTGCAAAGGGCACTTTTGAGACGGCGGATATCATACTTACCGGTGCAATTACCGCTTTTGAACCCGACTATCAGAAGACAGGCGGAGGCGGTGTGGTCATTCCACTTCCTTTGAAGATAGGTGGTGGTTTGAAGGTAGAGAAAAAGGAGGCATATATAGCGGCAAGCATACGGCTTGTTGATGTCAGAACGAGAAGGGTGATAAAGACAGGTACAGTTGAAGGATATTCTTCAAAGTCAAGTTTGGGAATTATAGGAGGTGGACTTATAGGGTCGGTTGCTCTGGGTGTTGGATTTGAAAACTACAAGAATACACCTATGGAAAAAGCGGTTATGATAATGCTTGAAAATGCCATAAAGGAGATTGTAGACAGTGTTCCTGCAGAGTATTACAGATATACAGCAGAAGGGAAACAGATTCCTTCGGCAGGGGAAAAGAAGCCACTGGGTATAGTAGGTGGTCTGGACAAATTCAGTTCTGGTGGGAGTGTGATTTTATCTGAGGACTTTTCAAAATATAACACAGGGGCGGTTCCTGAGGGTTGGACACTTAATAAGACCTCAGTGGAAGTGGCTGAATATGAAGGGAAAAAATGGATGAGATTTTTAAATTCCGGGAATGTCCAGAAAAAGGCAAAGGTTGATTCTGATTACTCCCTTGAGATAACACTTTTTATTCCTGATACAGCAACAGGATTCTCTTTAAAGTATGGAGACATTCCTGAGTGTGAGATAACAGGGAGTTCTTTGAAGGTCGGTGGTGCATCAGCAGGAACATTTAACAGGGATGGAATACATACTCTTGCTGTTTCAAGAAAGAATGGTCAGTTAGTATTTTATCTTGATGGAAAAAGGACATATACCACGACACCGCAGGGCAGTTTATCGGAAAATTTAGTTATTTCTGTTAAGGGAATAGATATAAATCAGGGGCAGGAATTTATCTTTACTGATGTTAAAATTGCAGAGTACAAATAAAGGAATGCCCCGGTCAACTCTATTGACTGAAAGGTACAGGGGCACAAA
>Ga0116166_1001060_pt1 | contig 25569 bp, 25 predicted proteins | sample AD_JPNMR2_MetaG_FD_89884 | JGI IMG/M metagenome (GOLD analysis project Ga0116166, IMG submission 89884) | Active sludge microbial communities of municipal wastewater-treating anaerobic digesters from Japan - AD_JPNMR2_MetaG | ecosystem: Engineered > Bioreactor > Anaerobic > Digestate | place...
GACGTCGAACCCAAGGCACCGATCCATGATGAAGTCCGTCGCCACTTCGCTCACGGCCGCGCTGTCGATCTGCGGCCTCTCGCTCGCGCAGGCCATCAACGACGATTGCGCGGAGGCCATCGCCGTCGGAAGCACCACCACGACTTCCGGCAGCCAGGTCAACTGCAACACCGACGGGCTCAGCAGCTGTTCCAACGGCGGCTTCAGGGACGTCTGGTACTCCTTCACTCCGGCCATCACCGGCATCTACCGCCTCTCCACCTGCGGCTCGGGCGGCGACACCATCCTCTCCGTTCACAGCGCCTGCCCCGGAACCGTCCAGAACCAGCTCGCCTGCAACGACGACAACGGACCGGCGTGCGTCGCCACCAACACCTCGCTCGATTTCAGTTTCGTCGCCGGCCAGACGTACAAGGTCCGCGTGGCCTCCTTCTACCAGTCGTTCCTCCCGAACTTCACGTTCGCCGTGACGCCGCGCTTCACCCTCGGCGCGTGCGGGGTCAACGTCGGCGGCCAGACCGTGTGCCAACTGCGCTCCGCCGCGGAGTGCCTGAGCGTCGGCGGCTCCTACAACGGCGACAACTCGCCGTGCAACACGCAGTACGGGCCCGCCACCACCTACTCCTCTTCTCCCAACGTCGCCATTCCCGACCCCGGTTTCGTCGAGGACACGATCAACGTCTCCGGCTTCGCGGGCACTCTCGGGCACGTCCGCGTGAATGTGCAGATCGCGCACCCGTTCGTGACCGACATCGACTTCGAACTCACCCACGTGCCCACGGGCGTCCGCTCACTCCTGTTCCAGCGTTCGTGCGCGATCCTCAACCCCATCCCCAACTCGGGACTGAACGTCGGCATCGAGGACGGCGTCGTCGACACCTTCACGTGCCCGAACCCGCCGCTGGCGCCGGTCGCCACCGGTCAGAGGCCCCCGGTCGACATCCTCGCCGCGTTCAACGGGCGTGATCCCAACGGCGCGTGGACCCTGCGCGTGACCGACGCCGCGGGCAATGACGTCGGCTCCCTGGTCGCCTGGTCACTCGAACTCTCGCGGCGCACGCAGGACGTCTTCGGCGTCGACAACCCGTGCTCGGCGGACTTTGACCACACGGGCGGCGTCACCGTCGCCGACCTCTTCGGTTTCCTCGACGCCTGGTTCACCCAGTTCCCCGGCGGCACGCCGGGCACTCCCAGCGCCGACTTCGACGGCGACAACACCGTCACCGTCGCCGACCTCTTCGGCTTCCTGGATTCCTGGTTCGGCGAGTTCGGAGTTTGCGGGCAGTAACGCTCCGGTTCCGGCCACCACATCGCTCGGCAAACGAGCCCGGAGCGTGAGCGACGGGCCGCGCTTGGCCTGGCTTTGCGAGTTCGGAGCCTGCGGACCGCAACGCTCCGGTTCCCGCCACCACATCGCTCGGCAAACGAGCCCGGAGCGTGAGCGACGGGCCGCGCCTGCCGCGGCCAACGGGTAGGCTCACGCCGTGCAAATGCTCGGCTACCTCATCACCTTCCACACGTACGGCTCCTGGCTTCACGGCGACGCCAAAGGCTCCGTCGACAAGGAGCACAATACGCCGCACTCCCCGACCCTCGCTCCCGACCCCAGGCTTCATGCCCGACGCGTGGCTTCGCTCAGGCACCCGCCGGTGGATCTCGATGCACGTCGACGTTTCGTGGTTGATGCGGCCATTCGCGAGGTTGCGGCCCATCGCGGCTGGAACATCGCGGCGCTGCATGTGCGGACGACGCACGTGCATGTTGTGGTCTCGGCGAGGGCATCGCCGGAGAGAGTCATGTGTGACTTCAAGGCATACGCGACTCGCCGGATGCGCGAAGAGGGCTTGCTCGAACCTGAGTCCCGGGCGTGGTCCCACCACGGCAGCACACGCTATCTGCGCTCCGAAGCGTCGTTTGGTCGCGCGGTCCATTACGTTGTGAATGAGCAGGGTCAAGCCCTTCCGATGGAGTCGCCGGAACCGGGGCACTGAATCGACTTCCCGCGCCAGTGGTCGCAACGGCCCCTCGCTGACGCTCGGGGTTCGTTTGCGCGACGTCCCGGGTCTTGTCCCGGTGGATTACTCTCTTTCTGTGTTCGACTGAGCCTCGCCCGGGGTCGGGTTGGTGACTCCGGCGCCCCCGCTTGCTCCGCCTGCACCACCGCCGCCGCTCCCCGCCTTCGAGACCCGCACCTGCACCGTCGGCGGGTTGAGGACGCTCACGTTCGGCGGCAGGCCGGTGAAGACGACGGGCTTGGTGAGCACCGCGCCCTTGCCCGCGCCGGGGCCGGGAGCGCCCGAAGCGGGTTGCGTCGCCCTCGCCAGTTCGTCGCTGGTGAGTTCGACGAGCGCCTTGATGATGGGCTCGCCGGCGCTCGTGCCCACCCCGGGCGTCGGCGCGGGCATGGGCGCGGGCGGATTGCCCGCAGCGCCGGTGTTCCCGCCGTTGCCGCCCGCGCTCCCGCCGCGCGATAGGCGCGCGATCTGTTCCGCCGGGCCGGTCACCGTCACCTCGGGCATGAACTTGTCAACGACCTCGATCGCCCACCTGCTGGAGTCCTCGGTGGGCGGGAGGCTGTACCACACCGGGATGCCCGCGGGGAGCTTGGCGGTCTCCAGCGCCTGGCGCACGCGCAGCGCCACGCTCACCGAGTCGGGCTGGAAGCGCACGGGCTTGATGTCGCCCAGCGCCGCGGGCAGGCGGCAGACGGCCTTGACGGTCTCGAGCCCCTCGCCCCGGAGCGAGAGCAGTTGCTCCTCGCTGATGGTCGCGACGACCTGCGTCCCGGCGGGGATCTTGTCCACCAGCGCCTCGGGCACACGTACGCGCACCTTCTGAACCCCCGGCAACGGGTCGCCCGCGAGCGGGATCTCGCGCGCCAGTTCCACGCGCACGGGCAGTTCGCGCGTCGCCAGGCGCACGGCGCTGACCACCAGCGACGCGGGCTCGACCGAGGAGAGCGGCACGCCCAGACGCGCCACCTCGGGGTTCCGCGCCAGCGCCCGCTGCAGGTCCACGACCTGGCTGGGCCCGGGACCGGTGGGCAGGCCGGGCGACCCGGGCTCGAGCGTGAGCGTCGCGCCGCGGAGCGAGGTGGCCGCGTCGAGCGCGAGGGTCGCGCCCTCGAACCGCAGCACGGCGCTCGCGGTGTGGTCCGAGAGTTCCGGCGAATCGAGTTCGAGATCGCCCGAACTGCCGTCGGGCAGCGCCACGCGCACGGGCACGGCGATGCCCGAGACGCTCTGTCCCTCGGCCCAGACCCAGATGAGCGCGGTCACGAGCAGCGCGAAGACGAGCGTGCGGACCTCGGCGCCGAAGTTGACCTGTTTCGACTCGTCCATGCCGAACTCCTGGCGGCGGCGCCCGATCACGACGTTCACGCCGCCGACGCCGTCTCCGTCTTGACCGCGACCGTCCCGACGCCCATCCGCCGGTAGAGTTCGCTCTTGAGCGTCTCGGGCGAGAGGTTCGTGATGAGCCGCCCGCGCTCGGCGATGGAGATGTGCCCGGTCTCTTCGGAAACCACGACGATGATCGCGTCGCACTCTTTGCTCAGGCCCACCGCCGCGCGATGGCGCGAGCCCAGCGTCGGGTCGGGCATGTCCTCGGGCTCGGCCAGGGGCAGCTGCACGCTCGCGAAGGTGATGAGCCCGTGCGAGATGATGACCGCCAGGTCGTGCAGGGCCGAACCGGGGAAGAAGATGGCCTTGAGCAGGCGCGACGACACGCGCGCGTTGAGCTCGGTGCCCCCCTCGGTCAGCGTCCGCAGTTTCGTGTCACGCTCGATCACGATGAGCGCGCCGAACTTGGCGCGGGAGAAGTAGGTGCAGGCGTCGGTCACCGCGTCGGCGACGGTGCCGGCCGCCGCCCCCCCGCGCCGGATGATCGGCGCCTCGCCCAGCCGGATCAGCCCGCGCCGCAACTCGGGCTGGAAGACGACGATGAGCGTGACGGCGAGGAACGTGAGGAAGTTGTCGTACAGGAACCGCAGCCGCTGGAAGGACTCCTGCTGGCCCAGCACTCGCACCAGCAGCGTCGCCATGACGATGAGCAGGAGCGTGCCCTTGAGCGCGCCCGCGGCGCGTGTGCCGCGCACGAAGCGGAAGATCGCGTAGACCACGACGAAGATGATGGTGAACTCGAGCGCGGTCTCCCACCACGGGTAGGACCCGATCCGCTGGAACAACCGCTCTACTCGCTCGAAGGTCGGCACGATTCCGGAGTGTACACCCGTGCGCCGGGGCATACCCGCGCGCCGCCGGGGCTCCTCGCTCGCCCGTACCCTCTGCGCGATGCCGCGAGCCACGTGCGAGTTCCACGCCACCCCCAACCCCCACGCGCTCAAGTGCGTTCGGAGCGCGGCGGACGCCGGGCCCGCGCCGGCGACGCGCGCGTTCCGCTCGCTGGCCGAGGCGCAGAGCGCGGGCGACGCCCTGGCGGTCTCGCTGCTCTCGGTGCCGGGGGTGTCGGGTGCGCTGATCGCGGGCGAGCCCGGGCGAGCGCCGGCGTGGTTCACGATCAACAAGAGCCCCGGCGCCTCGTGGGCGCCGATCAAGAAGGCCGTCGCCGGCCTGGTTGAACGCTTGTGAACCCGCCCGCGCCGAACTCACCCGCACCGCCCCCCGGCCGCGCCAGCGCTGAACCCGGCGCCGCCCCCGCGGACGTGATTGTCGCCTGCGCCACGCCCCTCGCCGGTGACGGCGCCAACGCCGGGGCCCGGGCGCTGGTGCGGCTCTCCGGGCCCGGTGTCTTCGAGGCCTTGGGCGCGCTGCTCGAACAGCCCTGCCCGCGCACACGCGGGGTCAGCCTCGCGCGCCTGAGCCTGAAAACTTTCGAGCCCCCGCGCGCCCCGGACCCTGCCCCCGACGACCGGGCCCGCGACGACCCGGCCCTCACGCTCCCCTGCATCCTGCTCGCCTACCCAGGCCCGGGCAGTTACACCGGCGAGGACGCGGCGGAACTGGTCATCCCCGCCGGTCCGGCGATCGTCTCCCGCGTCCTGGGCTCGTTGTCGCGCTTCGCTCGCCCCGCCGGGCCCGGCGAGTTCACCGCCCGCGCTTACCTCGCGGGCAGGCTCACGCTCGAACAGGCCGAGGGGGTCGCGGCGATGATCGCCGCGCAGACGGGTGCGCAGCACGACGCCGCGCGGGCGCTGCTCGAAGGCCGGACGGGCGCCCGGTACCGCGCGATGGCCGAGGAACTCTCGACGCTCCTGGCGCTGGTCGAGGCGGGGATCGACTTCACGGACCAGGAGGACGTCGTGGCGATCGAGCCCGAGGCGCTGCGCACGCGCCTGGGCGCGCTGGGCGCGGAACTGCGCACGCTCGTGCGGGCCGGCGCCGGACGCGAGCAGTCCGGATCACGCCCGAGCGTCGTGCTCGCGGGGCTTCCCAACGCCGGCAAAAGCACGCTGTTCAACGCGCTCTTGGGCAGGGACCGGGCGGTGGTCTCGCCGGTGGCCGGCACGACCCGCGACGTGCTCCGCGAGGCGCTGAACGTCTCCGACAACCCGCTCGCGCCGCGCGTCTGCACGCTCTGCGACCTCGCGGGGCTCGAGGCGGTGGTCGCGCCCTCCGCCCCTCGGGGCGCGGGCACGGCTTCGATCGAAGCGCAGATGCAGCGCCACGCGCGCAGCGCCATCGCCGACGCCGACGTCATCCTGTGGTGCGACCCGACCGGACGCTTCGAGCACGCCGCGGCCCGGGGCGAGCCGGCGCCGTTCACCCCGCCGGCGCAGGCCCGCGTCATCCGCGTCCGCACCAAGGCGGACCTGGCCCGCGTGGACGAAACCGCCCCGGCCCCCAAAGGGAGCGCCGGCGCTCGGCACGCCTCGCACCTGGCGGTCTGCGCGCTGGACCACTGGAACCTCGGGGCGCTGCGTCGTGCGATCGCCGACGCCGCGTTCGACGCGGGCGCACCGCAGGGCGCGGGCGAGTCTCCCGCGTCGGCGCTGCGCGCGCTGGCGCCGCGCCACGCCCGCGCGCTGGAAGCCGCCCTGGAGCAGATCGACGGCGCGATCGGGGCGCTCGGCGCGCCCGGCCCGGCCCGGCCCGAACTCATCGCCGCCCGCCTGCGCCCGGCGCTGGATGAACTGGGCGAACTCACCGGGCGCTCGGGGCTCTCGCCCGACGACGTCATCGGGCGCATCTTCGCGACCTTCTGCATCGGCAAGTAGCCCGCCCCGGCCCCGCGCCGAGCCTCGCTACCCTTCGGGCACCATGACCGCTCACACGACCAGTTCCGCGCCCCACGGCGCCCGTCCCGGCACGAACTCGCACCAGGGCGCGGCCCCCGGCGGCGACGGGCGCGCCACCGACGCCGTGCTCGGCCTGCTCGACCGCCACGACCCGGCCATCGCCCACCTCATCCGTCAGGAGGCGTCGCGCCAGGAGCACACGCTCGAGCTCATCGCCAGCGAGAACCACGTCTCCCCCGCCGTCATGCACGCCATGGGCACGTGCCTGACGAACAAGTACGCCGAGGGATACCCCGGCGCAAGGTACTACGGCGGGTGCGAGTTCCACGACCAGATCGAGTCCATCGCCATCGAGCGCGCCTGCCGGCTCTTCGGCTGCCGCTTCGCCAACGTGCAGCCCCACAGCGGCGCGCAGGCCAACACCGCCGCGTTCCTGGCCACGATGAAGCCCGGCGACACGTTCGCTTCGCTGGTGCTCAGGGACGGGGGGCACCTCTCGCACGGCATGAGCCTGAACTTCTCGGGCATCTACCACAAGCCGGTCCATTACCCGCTCCACTACGAGCCCTCGCACCCCGACTTCGAACGCATCGACTACGACGCCGCGATGCGCGTCTGCCTCGAGCACAAGCCGAAGGTCGTCATGTGCGGCTACTCGGCCTACCCGCGCGTCATCGACTTCAAGAAGTTCCGCGAGATCGCCGACGCGTGCGGCGCCCTGCTCATCGCCGACATCGCGCACATCGCGGGCCTGGTCGCCGCCGGTGTGCACCCCTCGCCCTTCCCCCACGCCCACGTGGTCACGACGACGACGCACAAGACGCTGCGCGGGCCTCGCGGCGGGCTCATCCTCACCGACGACGAGGACCTTGCCAAGAAGATCAACAAGGCGGTCTTCCCGGGCGTGCAGGGCGGACCGCTCATGCACGTCATCGCCTCCAAGGCCGTCGCCTTCGGCGAGGCGCTCACGCCCGAGTTCAAGGCCTACGCCCGCAACATCGTCGACAACGCACGCGCCCTGGCGCAGGCGCTCATCCAGCGGAACTACCGCATCACCAGCGGCGGCACCGACAACCACCTCATGCTCGTCGACCTGCGCACCAAGAACGCCGACCTCACCGGGCAGGACGCAGAAACCTGGATGGGCCTCGCCGGCATCGTCTGCAACAAGAACGGAATCCCCAACGACCCGCGTCCGCCCAAGTTCACCAGCGGCGTGCGCCTCGGCACCGCCGCCATCACCACCCGCGGCCTGCGCACCGAGCACATGCCCGCCATCGCCGCGTGGATCGACCGCGTGCTCAGCGCCAAGGGCGACGCGCAGACCTGCGCCGCCGTCCGGGGCGAAGTGCGGGCGCTGTGCGAGAAGTTCCCGCTCCCGCACTGATCGGGGCCGGGCGGGTCAGTCGTCGTCGCGATCGCGCCGCTCCGCTCCGCCGCCGGTGGGGAGGCCCTCGCTCACCGCCGGGGGCGGCAGGGCCACGATCGGCGCACGCACCCCCACGCCGTGCACCAGTTGCCCGCCCAGGTGCCCGACGTTGGCGAGCATGAGATAGCCCGCGCCCGTCGCGGCGAGCAGGAGCAGGTTGGCGCCGATCCACGCACCGCGCGGACGGCGCGTGCCGTCGGGCCTGTTGCCGGTGAGGCGTCCGCCGACGAAGAACACGATCATCGCCAGCACGCTGACCCCGAAGAAGACGTTGCGCACGAGTTCGGCGCCCTCCTCGTGCTGATCGAGGATCGCGCCCGCGCCCGGAACGCCGTCGGCGAACTTTTCCGTCGCCTCGCCGCTGGAGACCGCCAGCACCAGCCCGATGGTCCCCGCCAGGATCACGACCAGCGCCGCCAGGCTCAGCCCGCGCGCCCAGCGACCCCCCAGCATCGCCAGGATCACCAGCAGCGGCGCGATCGCCAGGATGCCCAGCGGCATGTGGACCAGCAACGGGTGCATCCCTTCCCACGCGGGCAGCGGCGGCAGGCGGAACATGGCGATCTCCTTACTTTGAGCGTGCGCTCCCGCACGGGGGCGCGGCGGCACGGACCGACTTCATCATCGCCGCCCCGGGCTTACTCGGCAAACCGCCGGTTCGATGTCGCCCGGACGCGGACCGCCACAGGCTACCGCCGGGCCCGGGCGTCGGTTATCCTCACGTCACTATGGCCGAATCCCACCCTGTCGTCGGAATCATCATGGGGTCTACCAGCGATTGGGAGACGATGCAGCACGCCGAGGCGATCCTGAAGGAACTCGGCGTCGCGTGCGAGTCCAAGATCGTCTCGGCCCACCGCACGCCGGACCTCCTCTTCGAGTACGCCTCGTCGGCCCAGGGACGCGGGCTGAAGGTCATCATCGCCGGCGCCGGGGGCGCGGCCCACCTGCCGGGCATGTGCGCCGCCAAGACCATGCTCCCCGTGCTGGGCGTTCCCGTCGAGAGCAAGGCGCTGCACGGGATGGACTCGCTCCTCTCCATCGCGCAGATGCCCGCCGGAGTCCCCGTCGGCACCCTGGCGATCGGCAAGGCGGGCGCGGTCAACGCGGCCCTGCTCGCCGCGGCCATCGTCGCCCTCCACCACGAGCCGACGCGCAAGGCCCTCACGCTCTTCCGCAACAAGCAGACGCAGAACGTGCTCAACCACCCCGACCCGCACCGCGAGACCGGCTCGCCCACCCTCGGAGCCGGCGCTTGACCACCGTCCGCGCCCAGGACTTCCTCCGCTCGGGCGTCAGCGCCCGCGTGGGCGTCCTCGGCGGGGGTCAGCTCGGGCGCATGCTCGCGCTCGCGGGCATCCCGCTGGGCATCCGGTTCCGGTTCCTCGACTCCGATCCCGACTCTCCCGCGAAGGACGCGGGCGAACTCTTCGTCGCGCCCTACACGGACGAGGATGCGCTCCGGCGCTTCGCCCAAAACCTCGACGCGATCACCTACGAGTTCGAGAACGTCCCCGCGAGCGTCGCCGCGTACCTCGCGTCGCACTGCCCGGTCGTCTTCCCGCCGGCCCGGGCGCTCAAGGTCTGCCAGGACCGGCTCCTCGAGAAGCAGTTGTTTCAGAAGGTCGGTCTGGGCACGCCCCGCTTTGCGCCGGTGAGTTCCGCCGCGGAGTTGCACGAGGCGATCGCATCGGCGATCGGCACGCCCTGCGTGCTCAAGACGCGCCGCATGGGCTACGACGGGAAGGGCCAGGCGGTCATCCGCGACCTCGCCCAGGCCGGGGAGGCCTTCGCGCGGGTCGCGGGCTCGGCGCCGTCGCCGTCGCTCATCGTCGAGTCGTTCGTGCCGTTCCGGCGGGAACTCTCGCTCATCTGCGTGCGCGGCGCGCCGGGCTCGCCCGAGCCGCGGACGAGGTTCTACCCGCTGGTGGAGAACCACCACGCCGGGGGCGTGCTGCGCCGATCGATCGCGCCCGCGACGGGCGTGCCCGCGTCACTCCAGTCGCGAGCCGAGCTCCTGGCCCAGCGCCTGCTCGACGAGATGGACTACGTCGGCGTGCTGACGATCGAACTCTTCGAGACCGAGGACAAGGACGAGGGGGGGCTGGCGACGCTGCTGGGCAACGAGATGGCGCCGCGCGTGCACAACTCCGGCCACTGGACCATCGAGGGGAGCGCGACGAGCCAGTTCGAGAACCACCTGCGCGCCGTGCTGGGCTGGCCGACGGGCTCGACGCTCATGCGCGAGGGCCTGCCCCACGCCGCGATGCTCAACCTGCTCCGCGCGCCCCTGCCCCACCCGGCCGACGGCGGCGAGCCGCCGGTGTGGATGCACACGCACCTGTACGCCAAGGGGCACAGAGACCCGGCGCAGGAGCGCAAGGTCGGTCACGTGACCATCGTGTCGCCGTCGGCCAGCGCGCTGGGCGCGCGTCTCGATCACGCGCGCAAGAGCCTGGGCCTGAACGACTGAGCGCCGGCCGTCACGCCACGCTCGCGGGGTCCTGCCCGTTCTCGATCGCGGTGATCTTCCGCACCCGCCGCTCGTGACGCCCGCCCTGGAAGTTCGTCGACAGGAAGACGTCGACGATCTTCTCGATCAGCCGCTGCCCCAGCAGGTCCGCCGACATGCACAGCACGTTCGCGTCGTTGTGCGAGCGCGCCATCTCCGCCGTGAGTTCGTCGTGCACCAGCGCCGCGCGCACGCCCTTGACCTTGTTCGCGGCGATGCACATGCCGATGCCCGACCCGCAGATCAGGATGCCCAGGTCGGCCTGCTTGTTCGACACCGCCTTGCCCACCAGGCACGCCGGCTCGGGGTAGTCGCACATCTCGCCCGTCATGTTGCCGTAGACCGTCACGTCGTGCCCCTGGCCCTTGAGACGGTCCGCGAGTTGGCGGGTGGCGGTGACGCCGCGATGGTCGGCGGAGAGGGCCAGTTTCATTGGGCAATCTCCCGGAGGCGCATCCGGACCAGTTCGGTGATCCGGCGCGCTGTCTGACTGTACACGTCCTGCGACGCCCCGATGGGATCGGGGATGTCGCGTCCCGACGGGTCGAGCGTCTGGGCCTTGTCCGAGGCCGTCGGATCCAGTTCCAGCACCGCCCCCAGGTGCGAGCGGGACATTGTGTAGATCACATCCGCCTCGGCGATCAGACGGCGCGACAGGCCGCGCGGCTGGTGCCGACCGGGGTCCACGCCCAGTTCGCGGAGCGCGGCCTGCGACTCGCGCGTCATGCCGCTTGCGCCGGCTCCCCCGCCCGCGCCCGGGCGCGACGCGTCCTCCGGGAAGGCCATCGTCTCCTCGCGCGAAGCCGCCGCGGTCCCCGCCGACGCGACCAGGATCCGCACGTCGCCGGGCGCGTCGGTCCCCTCGCCGGCGCGAGCAACCTCGTGGCGCGCGATCGCCTCCGCCATCGGGCTGCGGCAGGTGTTGCCGGTGCAGACAAAGAGCACGCGCAGACTCAGCATCTTGCGGATGAACCGCTCCTCGTACGCCCCCGGCTGAACTACGCGGAACGCGCCGTGGGTGTTCACGGTCGCGCCCGGCGCGCTCCGCGCGGGCAGTTCGACCAGCGTCGGAGTGCGCGAGAGTTCCGACTCGCCCCCGTCGAGCACGGCGTTATCGGCGGTCGCGAGCCCCAGACGATCCGCGGCCCGGCGCGCGGCGCGGACGTTCGTGCACGCCCGCTGCCCCTGCTCGCGCGGGAACAACGCCCACACCGCCGCGCGCCCGAGCGCTCCCAGCAGCCCCGACAGGTGCGCGTGGTCCATCACGCAGAGCCCCACCGGCGCATCACCCGCGCCGCCGCGCTCGGCCATGACCAGGCTCAGGGGCGGGCGCTTTAGCGCGCTGGCGAGCCCGGGGAACACGAAGACCGCCGGGCCCGGCCACAGGCGTTCCATGAGTAATCGCTGCCCGGGCGAGAGGCGCACCTCGCCCGACGCCGCGCGGAGGGCGTCGCTCGCGGCCTCTGTGTCGCTGGCCAGGGCGCAGATCAGGGCCTCGCCGCCGTCGGCCGCTCCCAACGCATGGCGGACCACCGCCAGGTCGGGCTCCGGCGTCACCAGCGCGTACCCCGCCCCCGTGGGCGTCACCGCCCAGACCGGCGAATCGCTCGGCGCGCTTTTCTCGCGCAGGGCGGCGGCGGCGGACACGTATGGATCGTTCGGAGCGATAGGCGAGTATCGAGGCGTCGCGGGAAAGAGGCAAATCCCCGGCCCCGTCTCCCGGCTCAGAATGTCCGGGTCGCGGTTCCCTCCCGGCGCTGACCGACGCTGGGTTGGCGCTCGAACCAGACCCGCGGCGCGGTGTTGGGGTGATTACGGGTGATGAACGACGCGGAAGAAGTCGGGCGAAGATCGGTGTGAATCGCGAAAAGGGTGTGCGTTCCCGCACGGACGACCGTACACTCACCGGACAGACGCCGCGAGGGCCCGGGGCGGCGAGCCGCCAAGGATGAACCTTGCCGGATCAAGGATTGCCGCCGCCGCGAATAGGCTGGGACGGGCGGGCATCCACGGGTACGAGCGCCGCCGCGCGGCGCAAGGGCGGGCACTGCGCCAGGAGTCGAGCATGACGAAGCACCGGAACAGCCCCGAAGTCGTGAGCAGCCCGCGCCGGCGCGGCTTCTCGCTCATCGAGATGATGGTGGTGCTGGGCATCCTCGCCGTGGTGCTGGGGATCGTGATCCCGGCGGTGAACGCGGCGCGCACCAGCGCCCGCAAGGCCGCGACGCAGCAGACCATGTCCAGCCTGTCGCAGGCGACCAACCAGTTCATCCTCGACGAGCGCCGCACGCCGGGTTACTTCTCGATGCGTGAACTGGCGTCGAGCGAGAACGCCAACCGCGGGTTCACCGCGATGGACAACCTGCTCCTCGACCTGGCCGGCGCGATCACGACGCAAGCGCCGGTGAACGGAAACGGCCAGCCGTGCGACATCGCCAACGGTCCGAAGGTCGTCGCGATCGGACCGACGGTCGCCAACCGCGTGAACGTCGACCTCGCAACCTACGGCTCGACCAAGCAGAAGGCCGGCGTGCAGACCAAGGGCTACCTGCAGGTCGACACCCGGAACTTCAAGCGCCAGTGCACCCCCTCGGCCCGCGCCGGCGCCGTGAACGATCACCTGGCGCTCCCGATGATCGTCGACGCCTTCGGCGACCCGATCCTGGCGTGGGTGCAGGACGAGGTGCTCGCCCCCAACTCCGCTTTCGCGAGCGACAACTACACGATGCGGGCCCGCTTCTACTGGACCACCAACAAGGCCTTCCTGCAGGCGACCTCGCTGGGCGAGACCAAGGAAGACCAGACCAACGCCACGAGCGGGTCGCTCCTGAATCTGAACAACGCCGCGGCCTTCCAGTCGATGGAGGCGCTGCTGGGCAGCCCGGCCTCGCCGAACCCGACAAACCCGGCCAAGGCCGCCGACGCGCGCGGCAAACTGATCTTCCACTCCGCCGGGCACGACGGCATCTATGTCGGTCGCAAGGAGCGCGGCGGCAAATCGGCGCCGCCGACCGGCCTGCCCTACCAGCAGGGTCGCGACTACACCAGCGACGGGTCGTTCGACGACCTGTTCCAGACGGTGCAGTAGTCCCCGGCGCGAGCGGGCCCGAGGTTGGACTTCACAGGCCGGGGCCTTCGGGCTCCGGCCGTTTTCTTAATGCGGTCCCTGGAGCCCTTCGCCGCGCGGCTCTTTGCGCCATCCGCACACGCCGCGCCGGCCCCGGCGTGGTGATACGCTCCGGCACTTCACCCACGGAGGCGCGAACGTGCTCAAGAGTCTTCCCGCACTGTGCCGGGCGCTGGCCCAGCGACGGGCGCTGCCCTGCGCCCTGGCCGCCCTCGCCGGGTTGTCCGCGACGGCGCAGGCGTGGGACGCGCGCGGGCATCGCACGATCACGTTCCTCGCCCTCGACGGTTTCGCGCAGATCGCTCCGGACCGTCCGGCGTTCCTGGGCGAGGACACGAGCCGCGAGATGGCGGCCTACCAGTCGGGAGAGCCCGACCGGTACCGCGCGATCCGCTTCGGCACGCTCAAGCACGAGAACGACCCGGACCACTACATCGACGTCGAGGACCTCGAGAAGTTCGGGCTGACGCTCGACACGCTCCCGCCCCTTCGCTACGAGTACCTGCGCGACATGGCGGTCGCGCGCCACGAGCACCCGGAGAGGGGCCAGAGCCCCGACCTGCCCCCCTACAACCCGCGCACCGACACCGCCAGGACGCAGGAGTTCCCCGGCTACGCGCTCCACGCGATCATGGAGCACCACGCCAAACTCACCAGTTCGTTCAAGACGCTGCGCACGCTCGAGGCCGTTGTCCGGCGCGAGCAGGGCGCCAAGCCCGACGCGTCCCTGAGCGCGCGGCGGGCGGCGCAGATCGCCATGGCCAAAGGCAACGTCCTCGCCGAGATGGGGCTGCTCTCGCACTTTGTCGGCGACATCGCGCAGCCCCTGCACACAACGCGCTGCTTCAACGGCTGGGTCGGCGCCAACCCGCACGGCTACACGACCGACAAGGGCTTCCACGCGTCCATCGACGGGCGCGTGCTCGAACTGCACAACCTGAGTTACGCGACGATCAAGGACGCCGAGCAGTTCGACCAGCGCGTCGACGCCACGAACGCCTGGCCGAGCGTCATCGAGTACGCCCGCAAGAGCCACGCCCGCGTCGAGCCGCTGTACGTGCTGGAAAAGTCCGGCGATCTGAAGTCGGAGCCGGGCAAGGCGTTCATCCGTGATTGCCTGCTCGACGGCGGCTCGATGCTCGCCGCGCTCTACGCCGGCGCGTGGCAGGCGTCGACGATCGACGACCGCGAGGTCGAGAACTACCTGAAGTACGACGGCACGCTCGGCGAGCCCGGCTCGGCGGCGTTCGGCGCGTCCGACAACGCTCCCGCTTCCGCCGCGAGCCCCGACCCCGGCCCCAGGTCAACCCAGAAGTAACCCTCACCGCGACGGCGCGAACTCCACGCCCCGCAGTTCGCCCAAACGGTCGCGCACCGCGTCCAATATCCGCTCCTCGCGCTCCCGGTCCCCGAACGGGCCGACGCGGCAGAAGAGCGTGATGTCGATGTTCTCGCCGCGGTCCTGGGAACCCGCGCCGTCCGCCGGTGCGGCACGCGTGAACCGCAGCACGCCGTCCTGGTCGAGCACGGTGCGCAGCGCGTAGGCAACCACGGTCGGCGAGTTCTCGGTGCGCCGCAGGATCGCGCACTCGGCACGTTCGAGCCCGACCACCGCCGCGGCTTCGACGTCGTTCCAATCACCCCGCGCGGTGCGCGAGAGTCCCTCGGACCGCACGAGCGGGCGCTCTGGGGAAGAGCCCGACGACGCCGCACACCCACCCTGCCCCACCGCTCCCCCCAACTCCAGCAGCATCCAACTTCCCGCGACGACGATCGAGGCCGCGGCACGGACGAGAGATTGGGAGAGCGCTCGACGCACGCCGGAGGGTAGATCGCCCCGCCTCACCCGGTCGGCCCGGCCTCGACTACGCTGCGCCGATGATCAAACTCCTCCACGTGGGCCTCGGGCCGCTGGGCAAGATGATCGTGCTCGATGCGCACCGGCGCGGCGTCGCCCAGGTCGTCGCGTGCGTCGACATCGACCCCGCGCTCGCGGGCACGCGCCTGCTCGATGCGCTCCCCGAACTCGTGGACACGCCCAGCGGGCAGGCCCCGATCCTCGCCTCGCTCGACGCGGTGAGCGACTGGAAGGCCTTCGACGCGGCGGTCGTGTCCACCTCTTCCGACCTGGCACGGTGCGCGCCGACGCTGCGGGCCATTCTGGGCAAGGGCCTGCCCATCGTCTCGACGTGCGAGGAACTGCTCTTCCCCTGGCTGCGCCACGCGGCGCTCGCGGCCGAACTCGACGCGCTCGCCAAGCAACACGGCACGGGGCTCGTGGGCACGGGCGTCAACCCCGGCTTCATGATGGACGCGTTGCCGGTGGCGCTCTCGGCCGTCTGCCGCAACGTGCGGAAGGTGCACGTGTGGCGCATCCAGGACGCGACGCCGCGCCGGATTCCCTTTCAGAAGAAGATCGGCGCGGGGCTCGACGACGCGGGCTTCAAGGCCCGCATCGCCGACGGCTCGCTGCGCCACGTGGGGCTGGGCGAGAGCCTGCACTTCGTGGCGAGGTACCTGGGCTTCGAGATTGCGCGGTGGGAAGAGACCATCGAACCGGTGAAGGCGACGCGCGCACTCGAGTGCGCGATCGGACCGATCCCGGTCGGACGCGCCAGCGGCGTGCGCCAGGTGGCGCGAGGCTGGGACAAGGCGGGGGCCGAGGTGGTGACGCTCGAGTTCCAGGCCGCGATCGGCCAGACCGACCCCATGCCGCACGACCGCGTGCGCATCGAGGCCGAGCCGGTGATCGACTCGCGGATCGAGGGGGGCGTGCACGGCGACGTGGCGACGACGGCGATCACGCTCAACGCCGTGCGCGCCCTGCTCGACACGGCGCGGGCCCGCCCGGGCCTGCACACGATGGCGACGATGCCGATGACGTACGCCCTGCGCGGCGGCTGACGAACCGGCGGTTCACTGCCCGACAAAGTCGGCGAGCAATCGCACGCCCCAGCCGTTGCTGCCCTTGCTGAAGCAGCCGTTGTCGCTCTCGTGCATGTGGACGCCGGCGATATCGAGGTGGGCCCAGGGCACGCCGCTCTTGACGAAGAAGGAGAGGAACGCCGCGCCCTGGATGGGATGGGCCTTGCGGTTGGGGTTCGAGTTGAGGATGTCGGCGATGGGCGACTTCATCATGTCGCGGTACTCGGGGTCCATGGGCAGGCGCCACCAGCGCTCGCCGCTGGTCTCCATCGCGCGGGCGAGGCGGTCGCGCAGGGCGTCGTCCTCGCAGAACATGCCGGCGAAGGTCGAGCCCAGCGCGGTGACCACGCCGCCGGTGAGCGTCGCCAGGTCGATGACGCACGCGGGGTTGTCCTTCTCGCAGGTGTAGATGAGCGCATCGGCCAGCACCAGCCGCCCCTCGGCGTCGGTGTTGGTGACCTCGACCGTCACGCCGTTGCGGTACGTGATCACGTCGTCGGGGCGGTAGGCCTCGTCGGAGACCGAGTTCTCGGCGGCGGCCAGGTACGCCACGACGCGCTTGTTCGGCTGCACGACCGTCGCGATGGCGTGCATCGCGCCGAGCACGGCGCACCCGCCGTCCTTGTCGCGCTTCATGCCGACCATGCCGTTACTGATCTTCAGCGACAGGCCGCCGGTGTCGTAGGTCATCGTCTTGCCAACCAGGACGATGGGCTTGCTCGCGGCCTTGCCGCGCGGCGTCCATTCGAGCCGGATCAGGCACGGCTTGTTCTCGCTGGCCTTGCCGACGTTGACGAGCCCGGTGAGTTTCTCGCGCTCCAGCGCCGCGCCCTCGATCACGGTGCACTTGAGCCCCACCTGGCGCGCCATCTTGCGGGCCATGTCGGCGATATAGGCCGGGGTGGCGACGTTCGGCGGCGTCTCGGAAAGGTCGCGCGCCAGGTTCGCGCTCTGCGCCAGGCCCAGGCCCGTCGCCAGGCCGCGTTCAAACTCGGCCCCCCCACCTCCCCCACCTCCCCCACTTCCACCACTTCCACCACTTCCCGCCGACACGCTCAGGCTCGTGCGCTCTTTCTTGGGCGTGGCCGAGCCGCGGAAGCGCGTGCCCAGGAAGTTCCAGGCGATGAGGCCCAGGCCCTCGCCGATGCAGCGCCCGGCCATCTCGACGTCGAGCCCCTTGACCTCGCCCAGCGCGTGGTGCAGGTGCAGCGCGATGCGCGAGTCCTTGGTGGCGGCGAGCCGACGCCCGATCGTGCCCGCGAGCGAACGCAACTGGCCGACCTTCAGCGCCCCCTCGCCCGAGGCCTTGCCCAGGCCGACGATGATGACGCGCGGCGCCGAGCCCGCGACGACCTTGACGGGGAACGCCTCGGTGATCTTGCCGAACTCGCCCGAGCCGTCCTTGCGCGCCAGGGCCGCGGCGATCGCGCCGTCCTTGTCCAGCGCCCGCGTGTGCGGATCCAACTTCTTGTCCGCGAAGACGCCGACAACGATCGCGTCGGGTTTGGCGTTCTGCCTGGACGAAACAACGCGGACGCTCTGGAACATGGTCACTCCGGGGGCTGAAAGTCGTTGATCGGGCCGGGCCGCACGCGGGCCGCGGGGAAGCCGGCGCCGCGGGGCGGGACAACGGACACAAGGTCGGCGAACGCCGAGCGGCGCTCGCAGCGGTCGAGTTTAGCGTTCAGGAAGCCCCGGGGTGTCACGAGGCATCATCCGCCGCGGCTACGCTGCACCATGGCGACCTCGCCCTCCCTTCCCCCCGCCTCCCCCGTTCCCCCCATTCCCTCGGCGCTGCCGGCGCACACGCCCGGCGCGCTCCAGCGCAGGACGCTCTCGCGCGTCGTCACCCTCGAAGGCGTCACACTCTTTACCGGCGTTCGGGCGACCCTCGACATCGCCCCGGTTCCCCAGCACCTGCTCACGCGACAGCCGCGCTCGGAAGAGCCGATCGCGGGCGTGAGCGGCGCGAACAAGTCGGTGCGAGGCGGGATCTTCTTCGAAGCACGACCCAACGACCGCTCCCCCTCGTGCCCCGCGTTCTTCGCCGACATCCGGCACATCGCCACCGAAGCCCGGCGCACGGTGCTCTCGTCGGTCGGCGTGCCCCTGAGCCCGCCCCTGGCGGGCTCGGCGGCCGCAGCGACCCCGGCGCGCCCGTCGGCGCAGGCGTTCGTCACGCCGCCCGCCGGCACGCCGAGCGCAACGCCGGCGAGCGTGCAGACCGTCGAGCACGTGCTCTCGGCGCTCATGGGGCTGGGCGTGACCGATGCGCTCCTGACCCTCACCGGTCCCGAGGTGCCGTTGCTCGACGGCTCGTCGATCGATTTCGTTCGGGCGATCGACCGGGCCGGGCTGGTGACGCTCTCGCCCCCGGCGCCGGCCAACGCCGCGCTCCCCGCGCACGACCGGACGAGCCCCATCATCATCCGCGAGCGCCTCGAAATCACCGACGACAAGGACCCGACGGTGCGGATCGTCGCCGAGCCCCTGAGCGCCGACGAAGAGGCCCGCGGCGTGAGCCTCGTGCTGCGCTACGAACTCGATTATCGCCTGGAGACCACCGGGCTGAACATGCAGCAGGCCTTCGAGTGGGCGGTGCCGAGCGACCCGGTGAAGGCCGCGGCGGAGTACCGCGAACTCATCGCCCCGGCGCGGACGTTCTGCACGCTGGCCGAGGCGCAGGCGATGCGCGCGAAGGGGATGTTCACGCACCTCACGGCTCGCGAGATGCTCGTGCTGCGCCAGGACACGATGGGCTCGGGGGAGGGGGGGGGCGGCGTGGAGGCGATCGACAACGACCTGCGCTATCCCGACGAGCCGGCGCGCCACAAGGTGCTCGACCTGCTGGGCGACCTGGCGCTCGTGGGCGGGCCGGGCGGCTCGCGGCGCATCGTCGGGCGCATCACCGCGACGCGCACGGGCCACCACCACAACCACCAGATGGCGCGGCTGATCGTGCTGCGCGCGACGTGAACACAGCGAGCCGCGTTTCGCGGGGTTATTTCGTGTCGGAGGCCGGGGCGGGGGGCGCGTTCTCGCCGGGCTGGGCGATGAACTGGCGGAGGTTCACGAGTTCGACCTCGTAGATCACGGTTGCGCCGGGGGGCACGACGAAGCCTTCGCCTTCTTCCCTGGGGATGCCGCGGTCGCCGAAGGCGAGGTCGGGCGGGATGATGAGGCGGCGGACGCCGCCGGCGCGCATGCCCACGAGCCCGTACTGCAGGCGCTTGGGGGCCTTGGCGAGCGACATCTCGATGGGCGTTTCGGCGCGGTAGGAATCTTCGTAGCACTCGCCGGTGGCCTGCACGAAGCCGCGGTGGCGGAAGGAGACGAACGCACCGGGGAGCGCGGGCATGCCCTCGCCGATCTTGAGGTCCTCGATGATCAGGCCCGTGGGGTGCGTGAAGCGCGCGACGACCGGGGCCGTGCTGAGTTTCGGCTGCACCACCTCGGTGACGGTGACGGCGGGCCCGCCGGTGTTGCGCGGCGTCTGGGTGGGCGAGGCGGCGTTGTCTTCACAGCCGGCCAGGCCCAGGCCGGCGCCCAGGGCCAGGCAGCACGCCGCGGCGAGCGCGCTCGGCGAGGGGCGCGGCGTCGTCACGGGCATCTTGTCGGGTTGAGCGGACATCCCGGTTCCTCTTCGTTCAGGGCGCGATCGCGACGGCGGGACAGGCCCCGCGACCGTTGTACCGCGCCGGTCGTCACAGGCTTCAGGCGGCCAGGTCGGATTCGTCGTCCGAGCCGGTGCCGGTCTCGGGGTCGCCGATGCGGCCCCACTTGTGCTTGGGCAGGTGGCGGTGGTGCACGCGGATCACGCGCGCGAGTTGGGCCGCGAACACGTCCCCGACCGCCTGCACCTGCTCGAGCAGCGTGCGGGTGAAGGGCGTGCGCGGGTCGCGGAAGAGCAGGACGATCGCGAGCGTCTCGCCCTCGAAGCGGCAGGCGTAGCCGGCGACGTGCGAGTCGCCCAGCCACTCGGCCTGGTCGCCGATGTAGTCGTCCATCGAGCGCTTCGAGGTCAGGTGGACCATGCCCGTCGCGTTCTCGAAGCGCGGGGCGATGACGTTGGCCATGTGGTCCAGGAGGATGTCCACCGTCTCCTTCGGGCAGTCGTAGTTGACGTACGCCCCGAGGGAATAGTCCCCGGAAGTCGTGGGGAGGAACACGGCGGCATTGGTCGGACCCGTGCGGCCGAGAACGTATTCAAGAGTGGTGCGCAGCAGAGACTCGATGTCGAGCTCGTTGCCGATCAGCCCCTTGAACTCGGAAGCGGTTGAGACCTGGTTCATTGCTGCGCTTACTCCTTGACGCGGTGTCAAGGATCGGGAGACCGGCAAGCACGCTGGTCTCTCTCGCGCACTTCATCTGCGTCCACCCCCGGCACAACCGCACCACTTTGTCCACCCCTCGCCGCGGCGCGTGTTCTCGGCGCTCGCAGAGGCGCGGTGTTGCCCGTCTTCAACGGCTTTCTCGGCCTTGCGCAAGGCTCGGCGCGACCCGCGCTCTGCGCCCGGGGTTTATGGGACACCGCGGGCCCGCCCGCAGCCGCCCGGAGCGGCCTTCACCCGCGCTCGGCCCCCCGCCCCTCCACCACCACCGCCCAGCACCGCCCAGCACCGCCCACCACCCCCTCCGCCCGCCGTTTCTCGGACGCTGGATGCGAAGACGATCCGACGCCCGTTGATCCGCCTTCACAGCGCGGTAGTCTCCGCCCATGCGCGACGCCTTCGAACGCATCTACGCCACCAACCAGTGGACGTACGGCTCGGGCGAGGGCTCCCTGCCCCCGCACAACCGCGTCTACGCCCGATTCCTCGAAGACTTCATCCGCACGCGCGGCGTGCGGAGCGTGCTCGACATGGGGTGCGGCGACTGGCAGTTCTCGCGACTCATCGACTGGGGCGGGGCACGCTACCTCGGGCTCGACGTCGTCGAGTCGGTCGTGCAGACCAACAAGGAGCGCTTCGAGCGCCCGGGCGTCGAGTTCCGGCGCTACAGCGGCGACCCGGGCGACCTGCCCGGCGCCGACCTGCTCATCGCCAAGGACGTGGTGCAGCACTGGAGCAACGCCTCGATCCAGCGCTGGCTGCCGGTCATCCAGAACTACCGATGGGCGCTCATCACCAACTGCGTCTCGCCGCGACGGCCCTTCACTCGCAACACCGACATCGCCGACGGCGGGTTCCGCCCGCTGGACCTGCGGAAGGAACCCTTCAACCTCCGGGCCAAGAAGGTCCTCACGTTCACAAACCACCGCGCGGGGCTTGCGCGCCTCATGCCCCCGAAGTTCAAGAAGATGACGCTGCTGGTCGAGAACCCCGACGCGCCGCGGGCGGATGCCGGGCCGCCGAACTGACGACGGTCCGGCGGCGCTCCGGCGACGTTCCGGCGGCTCACGGGAGCGTCGGGACGCGGCGCGCGGGGGTCTACCATTGCCTCCGAACCCGAGCGCCGGGCGTGGAGAACGCAGACCTTTGGAACACTCGATCAAAGTGCCGCAGGGCGCCGAGCGCGTGACGATGCTCGGCCTGGGGGACCGCAATCTCAAGATCCTCCGCGAGACCCTGGGGGTCCGCATCGCCGCGCGCGAGCAGAGCGTGCTGGTTTCCGGCGAGGCGGAGCCCGTGCAGGCCGCGCGGGCGGTGCTCGAGCACCTGGCGGTCGCGGCCGAGCGCGGTGAGCACTTCTCGCGTCAGCAGGTCGTCGACCTGGTCGGGCGCGCCACCACCGGCGGGCTGCCGCTGCCCCCGGCCCACGGTGCGCGATCCGGCGCGCGCTTCGCCTCGGCGTCGCAGGACCTGGGCGATGCGCCCGGCGGCGTCGGCCTGGGCGTGCGCCCCGCGCGAAGGCCCGGCACGCCGATCGGCGGCGGCTCGGGCGCAGGCTCCGGTTTCGACCCGGGCTCGGGCACACCTTCTCACCACGAGGACATCGCCTCCGGGCCCGCGTGGGAGGACCACCTCGACGTCTACGTCGGCGGGCGGCCCATCCGCGCCCAGACTCCCAACCAGCAGAACTACCTCGACGCCATCCGCGATCACGACCTGGTCTTCGGCATCGGGCCCGCGGGCACGGGCAAGACGTACCTCGCGGTCGCCGCGGCGGTGCACCTCCTGCGCCACGAACGCACGCGCAAGATCATCCTCGTGCGTCCGGCGGTCGAGGCCGGCGAGCGGTTGGGCTTTCTGCCGGGCGACCTGCGCGAAAAGGTGAACCCCTACCTGCGCCCGCTGCTCGACGCGCTGCACGACATGATGGACTTCACGACCATCAAGCGCTTCATGTTCAACGACGTCGTCGAGGTCGTGCCGCTGGCGTACATGCGCGGGCGCACGCTCAACCACGCGACGATCATCCTCGACGAAGCGCAGAACACCACCCGCGGCCAGATGCAGATGTTCCTCACGCGCATGGGGCACGGCTCGAAGATGATCATCACCGGCGACGTGTCGCAGATCGACCTGCCCGACCCGACCGAGAGCGGGCTGGTCGACGCCGTGCGCCGGTTGCGGCGCGTGCGCGGCATCGGGTTCTGCACGCTCACGCAGAGCGACATCGTGCGCCACAGCCTGGTGCAGAAGATCGTCGAGGCCTACGGCCCCGCGCCGGTGCAGGGGCAGATCCCCCAGCCGTGGACGGGTGACCACGCGACGCTGCTGGGCGATTCGGATCGCGAGCAGCCGCCGCAGCCTGAATGATAGAAGCAGATGCCGGTCCTTCCCGGAATGGTGGCAGGAGTCTCCGTTCTTGCAAACCCACGTCTCCACGTCGCGGTAGGCTGTTCGCATGGAACTCGATCGTCGGCCGATCGCCGCGAGATCACTCGGAAGCATGCGGTGGCTCGCCGCCCGTCTGGCGGCGTGGGACATCTCGCCCAACGCGGTCTCGGGCTTCGGATTGGTATTTGGCCTGGCCGCGGGCGGTCTGCTGGTCCTTACCGGGTTCCGTGACCACGCCGGGCCCGACGGCGCGACGCGAGTCATCCTGATCATCGCGGCGGCGTGCATCCAGTTGCGCCTGCTATGCAACCTGCTCGACGGGCTTGTCGCCGTGGAGTTCGGTAAGCAGTCGGCGCTCGGCGACGTCTGGAATGAGGCACCCGACCGGCTCGCCGATGTCGCAATCCTTGTCGGGGCGGGCTACGCGTGGGGCTCGAACCCTTCGCTGGGGTGGGCCGCTGCGGTCGGCGCGCTCTTTGTCGCTTACCTCCGAACGCTGGGCAAGAGCCTGGGACTGCCGGGCGATTTTCGCGGCCCGATGGCGAAGCAACAGCGCATGTTCATCGTGACGCTCGGAACCCTGGTTGTCGCACTCACGCCGCCAGCGGGGCAACACCCCTTCGCACAATGGCGACCGACCGACGCCGGATACCTGAGCATCGGTTTGGCGGTCATCATCCTCGGATGCGTGATCACAGCGGCCCGGCGGCTCAGCGGGCTGTGCCGCCTGCTCCGGGCCCGGTCCGCGGGGCCGAATCCGAACTGAACACGACCGGAAAGGGCGCGCCCGAGTGGACCACTTGCTTTCGATATCGAACGCACTTGAACACCCGGTAGTGGTCGGTGTTCTCGTGGCCGTCGCGCTGGCGCTCCTGGCAACGCCGGTCCTGGTCGCCGTGATGGTCCGCGCCAAGCGCATCTCGCCGGAAGTGCGGAGCGACATCCTGACACGCTGGCGGACGTGGCTCTGGCTCGCGCCCGCCGCGGCCGGCGCGATCGTAATCAGCCCGCTCAGCGCCATGCTCTTGGCCGCCGCGCTGGGCCTGCTCTGCTACCGCGAGTTCGCGCGCGGCACCGGCGTCTTCCGCGAGCGCACGCTCAGCGCCATCGTGGTCTGCGGCGTCGCGCTGTTGTTGTGGGCCTGCGTCGACAATTGGTACGGGCTCTTCGCCGCCCTCGCGCCGCTCGTCGTCGCGACCCTCGCGGGCGTGGCCGCGCTGCAGGATCGGCCGCAGGGGTACCTGCAACGCGTCGCGCTCGCGTGCATGGGCTTCCTGCTCTTCGGAGTCGGGCTCATGCACTTGGCATACATGGCCAACGCCCGGGACTACCGCCCGGCGCTCTTCATCGTCGTGGCCGGGTCTCAGGTCTCCGATATCGCGGCGTTCATCTTCGGCAAGGCCCTCGGGCGCCGGCACCTGTTCCCGAATACCAGCCCGCGCAAGACACTCGCGGGTCACCTCGGTGCGCTGCTGATCGTCGCGCCAACGACGGCGTTCCTTGCCCACTGGACGTATCTCGGCACCGCGCTCGACACGCCGCTCAGGCTGGCCGGGTTCGGTGTGGCGCTCGCCATCGCGGCACAAGTCGGCGACCTGGTGCTCGGATCGATCAAACGCGACTTGGGCGTCAAAGACCTATCCGGAACGCTCCCGGGTCACGGCGGATTCACGGATCGCTGCAACTCGCTCCTGCTCGTCGCGCCGGTCGCGTTCCATTACATCGGCTACTTCGTTGGATTTGGGCTCGAACGCCTCCCCCGCGTGTTCTCTTCATGACCGACCCACAGTTTCGATATCACCCTGCGGGCGACTTGGGCCTGCGCGAAGGCGAGCGACTGCGATCCGTTCGCCGCGAGCCCGGTCTGACTTCGGTCGTTCTCCACCACCTGACCGGCGCGACGCTGGCGGCTTACCTCCGGTCGTACCACCGTCTCGAAGTGCGCGGCCGCGAGAACCTGCCCACGCGCCCCCCGTTCATCGTCCTCTCCAATCACGCCAGCCACCTCGACGCGGTGATTCTCGCGGCGTGCCTGCGCGGCGGTGCCCGGACTTCGTGCTATCCCTTGGCTGCGGGTGACGTGTTCTTTGAGTCCACAACCCGAACTCTCTTCGCGTCGATGTGCATGAATGCACTCCCCGTGCGGCGCAAAGGTGTGACGCGTCACGCGCTCGACGACTTTCGAGCCCGGCTGATCGCCGGCGACGCGGGATTCGTTATGTTCCCCGAAGGACAGCGGTCGCGCACAGGTGAGTTGTTGGAGTTTCGCGCCGGCATCGGACGGCTGCTCGCCGGCTCAAACGTCCCGGCCGTGCCCTGTTACATCGAAGGCGCGTTCCGCGCTTTCCCGGCCGGGGCCCGGGTGCCGCGGCCCGCGAAGATCGTCGTCACCGTCGGTCGCCCGCTCCACTTTGAGTCCACTGTCAATGACCGCGAGGGCTGGCAACGTGTGGCAGAGTCATTGCGCTCCGCAGTGCTGTCGCTGAATCGCACGCCGAATTGACCTCCGCCGTGTTACTTCGAGGGTTCTTCTGCGGCCTGCGGCTCAGGCGGCGCATCCTTCAGCCACGACAACTCCGCAAACACCGCGAGCACGCCCTCGACGGGTGACGCCCCCCCCCCCCCCCCCCCCCCCCCCCCCCCCCCCCCCCCCCCCCC